>Ga0206950_1063_pt2 | contig 25367 bp, 19 predicted proteins | sample Alteio_BWOrgHeat_41_FD_152954 | JGI IMG/M metagenome (GOLD analysis project Ga0206950, IMG submission 152954) | Enriched cells from forest soil in Barre Woods Harvard Forest LTER site, Petersham, Massachusetts, United States -... | ecosystem: Environmental > Terrestrial > Soil > Temperate forest >... | reverse complement strand
GCCATTAGCTCCGGGCGGCGCTGAGCTTTCCACTGCTTCGGTGTTTGCACCGGCTCGCCGCTAAGCATTACCAGCGGGTCAGGCATGGCAGGTCTGAGCGGCAAGGCCGAAACGTCCGGAAAATGGTCCTGCCGGGGCGATGCGGCGCAGGTCGCCACCAGAAAAGGGATGGTTAGTAAAAGCCTGCTCAAACTCGGGACCCTAAGTTTTGAAAAGTGCGGTTCCATAAGCTTTAGGAGTGACGATCCACTGTTCCAGCGGCCAACTAACGCGAAACCCCTCGGAAAGAAAAGCACCAAAGCAAGTAGCGCAGACCTCTGGTCTGCTGTATCGCCGACTTTTAGTCGGCTGGCGAGCAAGCGTTGAGATCTTCGAAAAATGGTCGGTTTAAGCCCCCCGCAGATTCAGGGCGACCGCAGATGAAGAAGACGGGGCCTCCATGCGCCCATTTTTTGTGCTTTTCGGATTTCGGCCTTCGGGCTTCTTTCGGCCTTCGGCCTTAATCAGTTCCTCCCCGCCGCGGCGGGAACAAATTGCGAGTGCCGTGCTTCATACACCTGGAACGCGCGATATGAGTTTCACCCTCACCCGGTCGGACATCGGCCTCTGCCCTATAACCCCGGGGCAGAAGTGACTGGGTGAGGGCTCCCTTCCCGCTGGCCACCTCAAGCTCAAGAGGGGCGACCAGAAAGCCGCGCTTGCAGCCTCGGAGCATGTTTGAAACAACCCGGTGCTGCTCTCCTCATCCTCATTCTCTTCCTCTTCCTCGAAATTTCCCCAAGAAATCGAGGAAGAGGAAGAGGATGAGGAAGATAAAGAGGAGGAGGCGCTCAAGCGAGTTTTCAAACGCGCTCTTAGAGCAGCTTGAATTGGGCACGTTCTTCGGCGAGAGAATCGGTCAACGAGTGCACCCGGCCGTTCCGCCGTTCGATAGCATGTTTGCCCATTCCCGGCTCAAAAGAAACCGGGTAGTTCCCATCATAACAGGCCATGCAGAACGAGCTGGCCGGCAACCCGGTTGCGCGCACCATTCCTTCTTGCGAAAGATAGTGGAGTGAATCGGCGTTGAGATATTTCCGAATCTCCTCGAGGGAATGATTGGCCGCCATGAGCTTGCTGCGATCGGGGAAATCGATGCCATAGACGCAAGGATTCATATGCGGCGGGCAACTGACCAGCACGTGCACCTCTTTCGCTCCGGCTTCTTTAAGGTTGTTCACCCGCGCTTTGCAGGTCGTGCCCCGCACAATGGAATCATCCACCACGATCACGCGTTTGCCCTTCACCAGCTCCTGGATCAGATTGAGTTTCACCCGCACATCAAAGTCACGGATCAACTGCGAAGGTTGCAGGAAGCTGCGGCCCACGTAGTGATTCCGCACAAAAGCCATCTCGAAGGGAATCTCCGATTCCAACGAATACCCCAGGGCCGCGCAGTTTCCGCTGTCCGGCACGGGAACGACAATGTCTGCCTCAATCGGGAATTCGCGCGCCAGTTCCTTGCCCATCTCCACTCTCACCTTGTAAACGCTGCGGTCGGCGATGACGCTGTCCGGACGAGCGAAATAGACGTACTCGAAGATGCAGAAGGCGCGGCGTTGCTGCTCGGGAAAAGCCTGCAAACTGGTCAGGCCCTGCTCGTTAATGGCTACGATCTCGCCTGGCTGAACATCCCGCACAAATTTGGCGTGAATGAGATCCAGCGCGCAAGTTTCGCTCGCCAGCACGTAAGCGTCGCCGATGCGGCCGATACACAAGGGCCGAAACCCGTAAGGATCCCGCACACCGATCAGCTCTTTCTCGGTCATAATCGCCAACGAATACGCGCCTTCGATTTTGCGGATGGTATCAACCAGGTTATTCCGGGAGCCGTTTTTCCCGGGCTGCGCCATCAGGTGCAAAATGATTTCACTATCAACCGTCGTTTGGAAGATCGAGCCTTTGGCTTCGAGCTCCTCGCGCAGTTTGGCGGCATTGGTCAGATTCCCGTTGTGAGCAATGGCAATCTGGCCCCGGGCGCAGTCGACCGTGAGCGGTTGAGCGTTCTTGAGCTGAGAGGATCCCGTCGTGGAATAGCGGGTATGGCCGAGGGCGATTTGGCCGACCATGTCATGCAAAATATCGCCCTTAAACACTTGCGAAACCAAACCCATTCCCTTGTGGGCGTGGAACGATTTGCCATCCGAGGTGACGATGCCCGCGCTCTCCTGCCCTCTATGTTGAAGGGCGTAGAGTCCATAGTAGGTCAGTTCCGCGGCGTTGGGATGGCCATACACGCCGAAGACACCACAGTAATGTTTTGGGTAGCACTGCATCAATCGCACGCCCATTATCCCATGACCGAAACTCCAAATCCAGCCAGGAGTTGAAGATAAGAGTAGCGCAGACTTTTAGTCGGCTGTATCGCCGACCTCTCGGTCTGCTGGGCGCAGGACAACTCCCGGCGCCGCAACGCTTCGCACCCCTGCCGACTAGAAGTCGGCGATACAGCAGACTGGAAGTCTGCGCTACCTACCCTTGCCTACCGCATCGCGCGGGCGATTGAATTCCACCACAGGTCGTACAGCTCGGCCACGGGCCACGAGAATTGTTGTCCAGGAGTCGAAATCATTAATTGATCGCCGCCAACCGATCCCACCCTTGCGGCCTTGACGCCAAGCAATTTCACGCGTTCGACTACCTTGACCGCATCCAAGGCGCTCGTCGTGATGACGATACGTCCCTGGGTTTCGCCGAAAAGCAGAGCATCGAGTCGAATTGGTGGCGCGGTTTTTGACTCGCCATCCGGCGCGGCGGCCAGGAGCGCAGAAAGATCAAGACTCGCCCCAATGAGCCGGGGAGTCTCTCGGGCGATTTGCTGGGACACACAGCTTTCTGCCAAGGCCACCGCCAGTCCGCCGTCGCTGCAGTCGTGCGCGCTCCTGACGACACCGGAGTGGATGAGCGCGCGCAAGACCAGGTGCAGCTCGCGTTCCTGGTCCAAATTGCAGTGTGGGGGTGTCCCGGTTTTGAGCCCGTGAACTCGCTGCAGGTAAGCTGAACCGCCCAAGCCTTGCAACGGGTCGGTTCGGTCCATGATGTCGCCCAAGAGGATGACAGCGTCGCCGTCGTCCTTGAACCATTGGGTCGTGATATGCTCAGGTCGTTCAATCAAGCCCACCATTGCAACCGTAGGGGTCGGATCAATCGGACCGTTTGGGCTTTGGTTGTAAAGACTCACGTTTCCGCCTGTGACCGGCGCATTGAAGGCGCGGCAAGCTTCGGCCAGCCCGCGCACAGATTCGCGCAACTGCCAGAAGATTTCCGGTTTAAAAGGATTGCCGAAATTGAGGTTATCGGTCACTCCCAGAGGCACGGCCCCCGTGCAAGCGAGGTTTCGCGCGGCCTCCGCTACAGCGATTTTGCTGCCTTCGTAGGGATCGAGATAAACGTAGGCGGCATTGCAATCGACGGACAGGCCGATGTACTTTTCGAATGGCTCGCCTTGGCTAGACCCATTAGCCCCTGCGAGTGGCGGCAGCGAATCCTCTTTGATCCGCAGCACGGCGGCATCTGACCCCGGGCAAATCGCAGTACCGTCTCGAACCATATGGTCGTACTGGCGGTAAACCCAGTTCTTGGAGGCGATGGTGGGCCACGTTAGGAGTGCTTTCAACGCCGGCACCGGGTCGGTTGTCTCGGGGACTTCAGCCAACGTAAAAGCCCGTATGGCGCGAAGATATTCCGGTTCGCGCGCCTCCCGTTGATAGACGGGTGCTTCGTCGGCCAATTTCTTGGCGGGGATATCGGCGCAGATCTGGCCGTGATTTCGGACCACCATGCGGCCGGTATCCGTCACGGTGCCGATTTCGGCCCACGGCAGGTCCCACTTGTCGAAAATTCTCTTTACCTCGTCCTCCCGGCCTTTCTGCACAATAATCAGCATGCGCTCCTGGGATTCGCTGAGCATGATCTCGTAGGGGGTCATGTTGGGCGCCCGCTGCGGCACTTTTGAGAGATCGATTTCGATGCCGGTGCCGGCGCGCGCCGCGGTTTCGCAGGTCGAGCAGGTCAGCCCCGCAGCGCCCATGTCCTGGATGCCGGCGACCGCGCCCGTGGCCAATAGTTCGAGACACGCTTCGCAAACCAGCTTCTCCATGAACGGATCGCCCACCTGTACCGCGCCGCGCTGTTGCTCTGCCGATTCTTCCGTTAAGTCCTGCGAAGCAAACGCGGCACCCGCCAGGCCATCCCGGCCGGTAGCCGGGCCAACATAGAAAACCGGATTGCCCACTCCGCGAGCGGCCCCGCGCACAATCTGTTCGTGGCGCAGCACGCCGAGGCAAAAAGCATTGACCAGCGGGTTGCCCTCGTAAGACTTATCGAAATAAACCTCGCCGGCGATCGTCGGAATTCCAAAACAGTTCCCGTAGTGGGCGATCCCCGCCACGACTCCGCTGAATAAACGCCGGTTATTTGCGATGGTAGACTCCTCCTCCTTCGAAACTTTTCCATTCGGATGAGTTGCCGCGGCCGCCCCGGATTCCGCACTCCGCACTCCGCACTCCGCACTTGTGTAGATCGGCCCGAAACGCAGCGAATTAACCGCACAGATCGGCCGGGCGCCCATGGTAAAAATATCGCGAACGATTCCCCCCACGCCGGTCGCCGCGCCCTGGAACGGCTCGACAGCGCTGGGATGGTTGTGTGACTCGATTTTGAAGGCGATGGCTAAGCCGTCCCCGATATCGATGATGCCGGCGTTTTCCTCGCCGGCACCGACCAGGATCTTCGGAGACTTGGTGGGAAAAGTCCGCAGCAGCGGCCGGCTGTTCTTGTAAGAGCAGTGCTCGCTCCACATCACGGAAAAGATGCCAAGTTCAGTATAGGTGGGCTCACGTCCCAAAATGGCTTTGAGCTTTTCATACTCTTCCGGCGTGAGATTGTGCTTTCGCACCAAATCCGGCGTGATAGCTGGTTCTGTCGTTAACATTTGAGCAATCGAAATGGGATCCTACCGTCGAAACCCGCGGCGCTGAGCATGGAGTTTGCCGCGCGAGGAAACAAGCGAGAACGTTCCGGTTCACAGCGATTGGGAGCATTTTGATCTCCTTACAAGGTAGGGACGGCGCGCCGGAGGAAAAAAGCTGCCTGAACCCACGGGCGCTCGGCCTTCAATATTGGAAGTTGGGCGTTGAATGTTGGAAGTTCCACGGCTTGAACTTCCAACACTCAACGTCCAACTTCCAAAATCGAACGCTGGGTTTGGAAGAACCCTTGTTGGTTCACGGGTGAGAAGCACGGACGTGGCCCGAGGTTCCCAAAGCCGGGAACAAAAGGGAGTTGCCCGGCATCACATATTCAGCCACGGCAGGATATTCCTGCGCTCGGTTGGTTGGCTGTCTGCCAAAGAATTCAACTAAGCCTGGGAATTTCGGCCGCCGGTTATGTGGAAAAGGAACCACAAGAAAGGACAAAGTAGTATGTATCCATCCAGAAAGAATAATGATCAAAAATGGGGAAACACCAATACGCTTCGGCCTTGGTTCGGCGCATCAATAACGGCCGCGGTGCTTGGACTCGTCAGCCAAAACGCCTCGGCGCAGTTTTACGCCCAGAGCAATCTGGTTTCGGATGTTCCGGGCATGGCAGCCTTTACGGACACAAACCTGGCTGGTGCCTGGGGCACTATCCATTCCTCCACGAGCCCTTGGTGGGTTAATACGACGGCCAGCGGCCTGTCGCTCCTCTTTAATGGGGAAGGTCAACCCCTGCCAATTGTCGTAGCGATTCCTCCGACCAACCCCGCGACGGCAACTGGGATCGCCTTCAACGGCGGCACGGGATTCGAGGTCGCATCGAATTTGCCGGCCGTCTTTATTTTTGCAACGCTCAATGGGACGATCTCCGGCTGGAATCCGCATCAAACCAATCCACAACTGGCCGTTCTGAAAGTGGATAATGAAGGTTCGGCCCAATACTCCGGCGTCGCCCTCGCCCAACGCAATGGCCAGGACACGCTTTATGCCGCAAATTTTGGGCAGAACCGAATCGATGTTTTCGATTCAGGTTTCAAACCGGTCACGCTCCCCGCGAGTGCCTTTACAGACGCCAATGTCTCCGCCGGCTTAACGGTGTTTAATGTCTTTAATATTAATGGAGCGCTGGTGGTCACCTACGCCCCTACGAACGCGCTGCAGGGCCCGGGCCCGAACCAGGCCGGACAAGGCTTTGTGGACATTTACGACGCCAATGGCGTACTGCAAGCGACCTTGGAGAGCGGGTCATGGATGAATTCGCCGTGGGGCGTGGCGCTGGCGCCGGAGGGTTTCGGCAAGCCCAATCGCAACTTGCTCATTGGCATGTTCGGCAGCGGAAACATTGCCGCATTTGATACCAAGCACGGCCATTTCCGTGGACTGTTGAAAGGTACCGATGGCCAGTCGATCACGCTTATGGGAAAGGGTCTTTGGGGCTTGGGCTTCGGCAACGGATCGGCTGCCGGCTCGGTCAACAGCCTTTATTTCGCCACGGACTTCGTCACCGCTGGGCACTTCCACGGGTTGTTCGGCACCTTGACGCGCGTGGAAGATCAAGATCGCGACGAAGGCGAAAACCAGCAAGACAAGCACAACCGAAACCAGGGCGGGAATGAAGACGGCGGAGAGGGCGGTAGAGGCGGAGACCGTTGACGTTCCTCAACCGGGGCTGACGCTGGTTGCAGCGATCAGCCCGGCTTTTGAAAGGGTACCCGACTTCTTTTCCCCGCAGATTCAAGGCGACCGCAGATAAGGAGTTTGGCTCTTCCGCGTCTTCTGCGTATTACGCGGTTCCCTTTTCCCTTTTGGTTCCGGCTGGGTTCGGCTCAGCGATGAGCACGAACTTGCGGCTTTATGCGTATTTCCCGTGCGTCCGGGCTTGCCGATTCTTCAAAGAGGCTGAAGAGCAAGGAGAGCACGCACATGGCGAAGCACACATAAAATACGGACTGGGCAATAACAGCCGTCCAGTGAAGTATTCCGGTGAAACCAAAAATCGCGGCGATGAGCGCGATGACCATGCAGCGGGCGGCACGTCTTAACATGGGGTAAACTTGTCTTCCCGCTCGAGTCGCTCAATCGGGTGTGTTACTCCCGATGTCCATGCGCTCACCCCAGAATGTGCGGTTCACCAGCGAAGGGTGGAAGCGAACTCCATGCAACGCGCAGTTTGCGCTAAACTGCCAATGATCCTAAAAACGGCGGTTAAAGATATTTAACCACGGATGGAAAAGCGCATTTTTTGCCGCGGATTTCGCGGATTTCGCGGATAGAAAGAAATCCGCCTCATCCGCGGTAAGACTTGGATTAGTTCGGATTTCTTTCTTTCGGCCATCGGCCATCGGGTTTCGGATTTCCGGCTTGGCCGGCCCGGCCGGGTGGTTACGACCACGCCGGCACGGTCTTGATCAAAACTAAGCTTCAATGCAAAAACACTGCCCGATAGAACCGGGTATTGGACCTGGGCGACGTGGTATCCACGACCAGTTCCGGGGAGGTCGTCAGCACGTTCGTGCTGAGTGGGATCCAGGTTGTCGGCGCCACCGAGGTGGCATAATCAACCCGGTAGGTGTCGCCAATTTTTCCACTGAGCAAGACCACCGGGAAGAGATTGATATTCACGAGCGTCAGGGTCGCGTCGCTGCTGTAAACCGAGCCTGCGGAATTGGAAACCAGGACGCGATAATGCCCCGCATCACTGGGCGAAGCACCCGTGATAGTGAGCGTCTGCGAAGTCGCGCCGGAAACGTGGCCGCCATTGACGAGGTTCGTATTGTAGTACTGCCATTGATAGGTAACCCCCGAAGGATTTGAGACGCCGACGGTGAAAGTCGCGTTGGAGCCAGCAGGAACACTGGTTTGGACAGGCTGGTTGGTAATAATCGGCGAGCCGGGAGGGGCCGTGGATTCCAGGTCGAGAACATCGATGAAAAACGACTGCGCGCCCGTAGTGCTGTAGACATTGGCAATCGTGCAACCGGCCCGCACGGTTACGGTCTTGGCGGGAGCGGTTACCTGCGGCGTCGTGTAGAGGAAGGACGACATACTGCTGGCGCCTCCATTGGGCAGGCCGGCGGCTATCAAATCGAAGTTATTAGTGGCGAGCACCGCGCCTGTGCTGTCGAGGAACTCAATGACCGCCCAAGTCTTGGGTGCGGGCGTGTTGGTTGCAAAAAACCCCGAGTAATTGGCCTCCCCCGCGGCATAGAATGAGAGAGTGAACTTCGTGTTAGGCGTGGCTGGATTATCTTGATAGAACTTTACGGTCAGCAGGTCTTCCGCCCCGACATTACCTTGGAACGGTTTGAAGAACAGGCCGTAACCGCCGGTATCGGCAACATTGCAAAAGGTTTCAGAATCGGCGCCATCGAAAAACGCGCCGGAGATGGTTTTTGAAGCGTCGATCGTCCAGCCGGTTGGCGAAGCATTGATTTGGCTGGAAATGGAAATCTCATCAAGATTACCGTTGAAGAGAAGATTGGCACGGGCACCACCGGTTCCCAAGGTCGCAAGTCCGGCAAGAACGCTTAAAGCGAGCAGTCGTTTCGTGAGTGAACCTCTGGAAAGCATCCCGGAGAATATGGCGGTGGAGGTAGGTTTGGTTTTCGGTGACGGTGATTTCATAGCGTTTTCTATTTGTGTTGTTGGTTTTTGGATAAGCTTTAATGGATCGCTTGATCAGTTGCGGCCAGACAGGGTTTTTCTCGTCGAATTGATTCATTACAAACCTCGCCTCGAATGTAAAGAAAATACTTGCCGCTTTTGACATGATGTTCTAAGTTAAGTTAGACTTCTCAATTACACTATGGCCATCAGGAAACGGATCCACTATCGAGACGGACGTTGCGAGGTCACTCGCCCCAAGCCCCACTGGACCGCTTGCCGCGCGTTCACCCTTATCGAATTGCTGGTGGTGATTGCGATCATCGCCATTCTGGCGGCAATGCTGTTGCCCTCGCTTTCGAAGGCCAAAACCAAAGCACAGGGTGTTATGTGCATGAACAATGGCCGGCAGCTCATGTTCGCCTGGCTTCACTATGCCCTCGACAACAACGATAAGGTCGTGGGAAATTTTGGACAGGCCGAGACGTATGCCGAGATTGCCTCCGTCAATAGCAGCAAGACCTACCCTTACCGCACCTGGGTCTGCAACAACATGTATTGGACGACGGAGTCGCAAATCACCAATGTGGACTTGATGAGGCTCGCGGCGCTGGGATCGTATGTTGCCGGCAATCTAGGGGTTTACAAGTGCCCGGCCGATAACTTTCTCAGCGTGTTGCAGCGCAACCAGGGTTGGCTGGCGCGTCCCCGTTCCATGTCGATGAACGCCTACTTCGGCCCGTACAATCCAACCTACGCCAGCCCGGGGAACAATTTCTTCCCCGATTACCGCCAGTTCCTCAAGACAACTGCGGCGCCCAATCCGGCTAACCTTTTTGTGATGCTCGACGAACATCCCGACAGCATCAACGACGGCTATTTTCTGAACAATGCCAACCTGGCCCAATTTCAATCCTGGGGCGATTTGCCGGCTTCGTTTCACAATGGCGCGTGTGGCTTTTCCTTTGCGGATGGACATTCAGAAATCCACAAATGGAGGAGCCGGGTAACCATTTTGCCGGTGAGGTACTCGGGCGGCTTCCAGCAATTTCCGTTTAGCTCCGATCCCAATGGAAAGGTCGATGCGGAGTGGATCACCACGCGGATGAGCGTGCCAAAGTGAACTTCCAGCAAGTGCGAGACTTGCCTGAGGTTTAGGACATGTCCAGCGCCCGTGGCGCATTTGCCGTGGACAAGAATGTCCAGCAAGGATTTCATCTGCATCCCGGAGGGATGTTTGACAATAGCCCAACGTTTTCAACGTTGGGTTGAGCGATCAATCATCGTTGAGTCCCGAAGGGACGGCTGATTAGAGCTATCGGGTCAGCCGTCCTTCGGGACTTTCTCTTCAACGTCTTGATCCCAACGTTGAAACGTTGGGCTATTGTCATATGTCCCTCCGGGACAAGTTGCACGAGCACAAGGTGCGCTCTTAGCGCCAAAATCCTGGTAGCATTGGACAAGATGTCCATGGCTTCGGGGCGTAGAGTGTCACCCCGCTACGGCGCAACGACCTTATAGAACCTGGCACTCGCGTTCGAAGCGTCTGTGATGGATTTTTTCGTGCCGTCACCCTGAACCGACGTTAACAGCGTCCAGCCCCCGCTCCCCAGGTTGTTGCTGTAAAACACGCGGTAAGTGACGCCCACCTGTGTCGGGAAAGACAGGAGGTTGCTACCATTGGAACGCGACGCCGAAAGCAAGATCCCTGTGACCGGAACGAGCATGAAGTAGTTAGGATTAGTGTTGCCCGTAGTGGCGATACGCAATGTCTCCTGGCCGCCAAGTTTTACCACGGCAGGGACTGAGAGGGTGTCGTCCCTCAGGGGCACCCAATCATAGGTGGAATAGCTTCGTCCAACTGTACCCCAGCGGCCCAAACGTTTTGTCACCTGGTTGGTCGTGCCCGCGCCGCTGGTGACCATATCAAGTTCCATCGAATAACCGCCCAATCCGGAGAATCGTCCATAGACGTAGTAGCTGCCGTTTGGATAGACGCGGGTGTAATTGGCCCAATCCCCATTGCCGAACCAGGTCAGATCATAATCCACCCCGAGAGTGTCCACGAAGGCCTGGCGTGGGAAATCCGCGGTTTTGTCTTCGGGAATGCCGTCGCTGCGATAAGTGAAGGCCTGCCCAGCAAAGGGCGTATGCTGGAAGTCGATGTTGGTGACGGCGCCGAACGTGGCGTAGGCGTCGGGTGTCCATGGGGTGACGAATTGGCCGCCATTATAGTCAAAGTCCTCAGCTTCAACCATGTAGTTGCTCTGCGTGAAAGTGTCGAACACGTTGGAAAGAACGATCCCGTGACCGAGGGAATTGGTGACGGTAATGATGGCTAAGTGAGGTGCGTTGTCCTGCAAAGACGGATAAACAACGGATTTGGTGGAAGCTGTACCTGTGATCGTTAGATTGGAAGAGACATCGACACCGTCGAGATTAATGTCAATGCCGGAGGCTGGGATCGTTGCTCCTGACGAGGTTACGGTGAAACTGAGGGTGTTCGTGTTCTCAAAAGGCTGTCTTCCGGTTGGGTAGAGGCCACTGATTTGGGGCAGGTCGATTTGTCCCGCCACCAGAGCGAAGAAGTTCGGCAGGAGGTTGCCTGCGGTGGTCGCGCGCAAGGCAGCTTTGCCGCTGAGTGTGACCGCGGCAATATTTCCGTTCGTATCCTTGAGGTAAACGTTGTCATAGGCGCTCCATCCACGTCCGTTGGCGATGCTGAAGGTTCCCAGGTCGGTAGTGGTCTGGTCGGAATTGACGATGCTTAAGGTCACGGTTCCCGAAAGATTGATATCTGTCGAGAGGCGGGCGATGACCCAAAAGGTGCCATTGGACCAGTCGCGTGTGTAGTTCAGCCACGAATTCCCGTTGAAGGGATCAACCCGGTAGTCGAGAGCTCCGGCATCGAGGTGATCCTTTCGCTGGTAGTCGCCCGAAATCGAGGTGCCAATGGCATCATCGGGGCGATACAGGTGGCTCGATGCCGAACCGGTACTATGCTCGTCCACCCCCTCGACGCCGACGGCGCCGAAGTAGCAATTGGCATTTCCCTCATTGGTGCACAGGGAGGGGTGATTGAAGTACATGCCGTTGGTGAAATCAAAATCTTCCGCCTCCCACAGGTACACGATAGGCGGTATGCCAACCCAGGTGGTTTCGAAATAGGCATTCTGGCTGGCGGTGAAGCCCAGGCTGTCGGTCACGGTGATGGAGGCAGTATAGGTCAGATTTGATTGGAGCCCATGATAAGCCACCGTCTTATTGGAAGATAACCCACTGATGGCCAGACTGGCCGAGACATCCACACCATTGAGAACAAGACCGACGCCGCTATTGGGAATCGTTAAACCAGCCGGCGAGCTGACGTTGAAGCTCATACCATCGTTTGGGTTAACGAAAATCATATTGAGAGGATATACGTTGCCGATAACGGGTGGAATGGTGCCACTGACCTGATTCAAAACCGCATCGTCTAAATAGGCCGAGCCTCCCGAGCTGCCGGCCTGCAGGTAACAATACCGGTACCGCACCGTCTTGGTTCCCGCTGGCGCAACGATTTGGTTGACGGCGCCGGTTACGGCGTAGGTCGTAAAATGAGGATCTCCGACCGACACCGGTGAAGCAACGTCGCAAGCGTTGGTCACCAGGTACTGAAACCACGCGTCGGTGCCGACCGAGGCGTCGAAATTATCCGACTTGTAAACTGCCAAAAGGTTGGTGTTTGCGCCAAGAAACTCGACTTGCAGCCAGGTGAAGCAGCCGGTGCCCAGCAGGTCGTTGCTGCTGGTGTAAAACCAGCCGCTCGCCTGATAGGCGGAGCCGGGGGCAGCACTGAGATCCTGGTAGATGCCTGCAACGTTATTAACGCCAGGGGAGTAGAGGGCGCCCCATTCCTTCCAGTAGAACTTGCCGGAATGCGCTGGAACGCTGCTTTCGACCCAGTAGTCTCCAAAATAAGTTGACGGCTCCGGCGGTGAAAAGTAGGTCCAGCCGGTAGCGGGTTGTACTCCAGGGCTATAGGTAACATGCCCGCTGATGCCGGAGTCGAAACTCGGATTATTGAGCAAATTATTGGCGCGGATAGGGTTGGCCCAAAGCAGGAGCACCGTCGCTCCAGGGAGCATCGGTATAAGCGTCGATTTGCGCCAGCCGCGCAGGAGGAACTGCCGGGTGCTCGTTTCAGGATGATTGCTCGTTTTCATGGGAAGCCTCAATTTGCTTTCGCACATTCATTGGGACCATGAACGACGAATGCGCCAAAATGCTTCTCCCTCTCCTCGGGGGAGAGGGCCGGGCCTTCGCCGCGCCGAAGCGGCTTCGGCCGCGCAGGCGGGGTGAGGGCGGAATTGCTGTTCGCGGTTTCATGCCAAGGATGGCTGTTATTGTTTGGGGTTTTCGAGATGCCTTTGAGTTGAGACGAAATGCCAAGTCTACATTGGCATCCGCCAACTTGTTGTCAATTTGGTTTTCAAACTATCGGGCCGCGGGGTGCGCGATAAGATGCGCACCAAAACTCCTGGCCTCAGGCCGAAGGCCTGGCTCATACCAGCCCAGGCCGACAGGCCCTGGGTTCACGGCCCCGTTAAATCTTTTGCAGGCCAACGGTCTGCCTCATGCCCAGTCCCAATGAGACGCGCTTCCAGCGCTGAACTTCATGTTTACCGCCTTACCCAGGCCTTTGGCCTGGGCTGGTATGAGCCAGGCCTTCGGCCTGAAAAAGCGCGGCTGGTTCGGCTGTGAAGCACTCAACGCGAACCGGACTCCCGCCGCCGGCACTGAGGCCTTACTCCTAACCGCTTTTTCGAAATTGAACTCAAAACGTCTCATGATACGATGGGTGGCGCTCAACTGACCAAATGAGACGGATTTTGTTTTGGCTGGTGCTGCCCCTGGCCACGCTGGCTTACCGGTCCAGTGCCGTGCAAACGCCCACCGGACTGGTCAGTCGAACTGGTGATCAGAGCATTGTTCTGCACTGGGACAAGAGCCTCGAGCCCGATGTTTCGGGCTACCGGGTCTATCGTTCACTGACCAATGGGGGGACGTTTGTGTTGCTCAACTCAACGGGGCTGTTGACCTCGCCCGGCTATTGCGACGTGAGCACCGCCGTTATCAACGGCCGGACAAATTACTATCAGGTCACCGCCGTCAACACGAACTCACTGGAAAGCTCTCCTTCGCCCGCATTAGGGGCCGCAGGGAGAAGTTTCGCCACGGATGACGAATTCCTCGATTACATCCAGGAGGTGAATTTTGATTATTTTTGGTATTTGGCCAATCCGAGCAATGGCCTGGTGCCGGACCGCAGTGCCACGGGTTCGGCCTGCAGCATCGCGGCGGTCGGTTTCGGGCTGACGTCAATCGCGATCGGGATCGACCACGGCTGGATCAGCCGAACCCAGGGAGTGGCGCGTGTTCTGACGACGTTAAACACTTTTTTCCAGGGCCCACAGGGAACAAATGTCTTGGGCACGATCGGATACAAGGGCTGGTTCTACCATTTCCTGGACATGAACACGGCGGTGCGAGCGAGCGCCGAGTTGTCTTCGATCGACACGGTTTTGCTGCTGGCCGGCGTGCTGGATGCCAAGCAGTACTTCAACGGAAGCAACCCGGATGAGGCGGCGATTCGGACAACCGCCGACGCCATCTTTAATCGGGTGGACTGGAATTGGATGTCTCGCGGCAGCAACGTGGTCAGCATGGGCTGGTTTCCGGGTTCGGGGTTCATCTCCAGCGACTGGATTGGTTATGACGAGGCGATGATTCTCTATTGCCTGGGGCTAGGCACAGCGACCAACCCGCTGCCGAATTCTGCCTGGCAAGGCTGGACCAGCGGCTACACCTGGGCGACCTATTACGGCTATTCCTATGTTCCGTTTGCTCCCCTGTTTGGGCATCAGTATTCGCATTGCTGGGTCGACTTCCGGCATATCGGCGATGCTTACATGAACAGCCATCACAGCACTTATTTTGAAAACTCGCGCCGTGCTTCCCTGGCCCAACGCGCTTATTGCATCGCCAATCCTCTCAATCATATCGGATATAACGGGACCGTTTGGGGATTGACGGCCTGCGATGGCCCTTCGGGCTACTCGGCGCATGGGGCGCCGCCGGCGGAGGGTGACGATGGGACGATTGCCCCCACTGCCGCGGGTGGATCGATCGCGTTCACGCCGGAGTATTCCCTGCCGACTCTGCGCTATTTTTATACGAATTATCGCCCGCGTATTTGGACGGCCTACGGATTCCGTGACGCCTTCAACCTCGGCGCGCAGTGGGTGGGTCCGGATGAATTGGGGATCGATCAGGGACCGATTGTGATCATGATCGAGAACTATCGAACCCAGAAGGTGTGGCGTCGTTTCATGCAGAACGACGTCGTTCAGCGAGGCTTGCAACGGGCGGGCTTCGTTTCATTGGACTTTGCCATAGCCGGGTTGCAGCTGGCCCCGGCGCAAAACTCGGTGTTGCTCAATTGGGGCGCCCCTACAGGCGGAACTTACCAGGTGGAATACTCCCCTGACCTCAGCACGTGGTTTGAATCGCCTACCGGGGAGACCAACGCTCCCGGTCCCGAAGCAAACTGGATCGATAGCGGTCCGCCGGCCACCATTGCGAACCCCTTTAGCGTGGGAAACCGTTTCTACAGAGTGTTCCAATTCGGCCCTCCTTAACCGTAACGAGGCAATACAAGCCTCACGCAAAGAGCGCAAAGGCCGCAATGGAAGGAGTCAAAAGGTAGTTTCGATTCAAGATTTCCTTTACCAATGGTGAGGGAGATTGGCAGCCGTGCTTTCAATCTCCTTCGCGGCCTTTGCGTGAGGCCGCCGTTTGCTGCGACTGCATTGTTACGGCTTAGCCCCTGTTTTTGCAACGGCTACTGGAGCGTCAGCGAGGCCAGGATTCCCTCGGCTGCGGCGCGGGGATTTGAGGCTGCGTAAATCGGTCTCCCGATCACCAGCCAGCTTGCTCCGGCGTCCATGGCTTCCTTCGGAGTCAACGTGCGCTTCTGGTCGTCAGGTTGTTCGCCGCCGGTCCGGATACCTGGGGTGACCAATTCAATATTCTCGGGCAATACCTGCCGCAGCCGGGCGATTTCCAAGGGGGAACAAACCAGGCCTCGCAAGCCTGCGCGCACGGCGAGGTCCGCCAGGCGCTCGACCTGCTTGCCGACATCCGATTTCCACCCCAGCTCACTCAAAGTCCGGCCATCCATGCTCGTCAATACCGTCACCCCCAGAACCAACGGAGGTGCGCGCCCCGACTCTTGCGCAGTTGCGCGAGCCGCGTCTTCCGCTGCGCGCATCATCTCTAGACCGCCACTGGTATGGATCGTGAGCATCTTCACGTCCAGCCGGGTTGCTGCTGCAACTGCTTTGGCCACGGTGTTGGGAATGTCGTGAAATTTCAGGTCTAAGAAAACTTCCGCGCCCATCGCGCGGACCGCTCGCACAATGTCGGGTCCGACACTGGTGAACAGCTCGCTGCCAATCTTGAAGCCGCCCACCACCGGCGCCAAGTCGCGCGCGAGTGTTAAGGCCGCTTCCTTGGTGGGCAGATCCAAAGCCACGAAAACCGGGTTGCGCATGCCGGGATTCAACCCGATTTGTCCCCAGGAAGCAATGTCACATCCGTGTTAAGAATGCCACTTGACCCGCGCCGTTGGCGCTCACAAGGGTTTTTTCTGACCCGTACCCGGGGCTTCGCCCCAGGCTGGTATGAGGGACACCCTTGGTGTCCGGTCGCTTTGACTTTGCCTGCTCATTCTTCTAGCTTTCCCGGGCCATGAAAGTCATCCGGCACTCCGATGCAGATTTTTCCGAACGGTTGCAAGAGTTAGCGGCGCCTTCGAGCCTATTCCATCCCGTTATCGAGGAACGCGCGCGAACGATTCTCAAGGCCGTGCAGGAGCGTGGCGATGATGCCTTGGTAGAGTTCACCGAGAAATTCGACGGAGCAAAATTAACCGCGGACCAACTGGCCTTGACGCAAGCGGAGCTGCTCACAGCTTCGTTAAAGGCGGATGACTCGCTCCGCGCAGCAGTGTCCGAGGCGGACAAGAACATCGCCGCCTTCGCAAAAAAGTCGCTGCGCAAAGCCTGGCACACCCGCAATTCCCACGGGGCTGTCGTCGGCGAAAAGTTTGATCCTTTTCAGCGGATCGGCATTTACATTCCCGGCGGCACGGCGCCGTTGGTGTCGACTGCCTTAATGACGATTACCCTGGCCAAAGTGGCCGGGTGTCCTGAAATCGCGGTTTGCACGCCCTGCGGCCGCGATGGCGGCGTTAACCCGGCGTTGCTCTTCGCCGCCCGCGCGGCGGGTGCGACAGAAATCTATCGAGTCGGAGGCGCGCAGGCGATTGGCGCCATGGCCTACGGCACCGCCACTATTCGGCGCGTTCAGAAGATCTTTGGTCCCGGCAACGCCTACGTTGTCGCCGCCAAGCGCCTGGTCGTTGGCCATGTGGCCATTGACCTTTTGCCCGGTCCCAGCGAGTTGCTCGTACTGGCCGACGACACCGCCAATCCGAAATTCGCGGCAGCCGACCTGCTTGCCCAAGCCGAGCACGGCTCGGGCCATGAGCGCGTCTGGCTGGTAACCACCTCTGGCAAAATCCTGAAAGCGGTTGAAAAGGAACTGGCGCGCCAGCTCTCCAAACTCCCCCGCCGCGAGTTTATCGAGCGTTCACTCGAAAACGCCTGGCTCATCCAGATGAAATCGCTCGACCAGGCGGTGAAATTGACCAACTCACTGGCGCCGGAACATTGCGAGGTTTTCACTCGGGGCGCGCGCAAGCTTTCGGAAAAAATCCTGACGGCGGGCGCCATTTTCCTTGGGGCCTGGTCGCCCACAGTTCTTGGGGATTACGTCGCCGGCCCGAGTCATACGCTGCCAACTGGGGGGGGCCGGCCGTTCCTTCGCCGGGCTCACGGTGGATCAGTTTCAGCGACGCACGAGTCTAGTGGAGTACAACCGGGCTTCACTTAAGCGGGCGTTGCCGGCGGTGAAGAAGTTTGCCGAACTCGAAGGATTGGCTGCGCACGGGCGCAGCGCGGAGGGCCGGTTTTAAAGCTGGCGACATATGCCTCGCCCCGATGACCGCCATTTCAAACCGACCTCGTTGGTCCGTCCGCTGGTTCGTCGTTTGCATCCCTACACCCCCGGCGAACAGCCAAAAATCAAGGGCTTAATCAAGCTCAACACTAACGAAAACCCCTATCCACCTTCATCAAAGGTGCTCAGAGCCGTCCGGGCGGCCACGGACGGCCGTTTGCGACTTTATCCCCATCCAACGGCCCAGCCGCTGCGCGAGAAACTGGCCCGGTTGCATCGTTGTGAGCCCGAGAACATCATTGTCGGGAACGGATCCGACGAGCTGCTGGCCATGGCCGTCCGCTGCTTTGTAGAACCTGTGTCCGGCGCCGGGCCTCATAACGGAGGGACGAGTTCCACGAGTCCCCTTCTTGAGCCCTTTGCTAAGAGAGGGACTCGTCGAACTCGTCCCTCCGAGGTTTTTCCTTCACGAAACCTGGTCCAATTCTTCACTCCGAGCTACTCTCTCTATCCGGTGCTGACAGAAATCCACGGCGCCGCCCAAAACCCCGTCCCGCTCGATCCGGATTTTGGCTTGCCGGAAACTTCGGACTTGAAAAGGGAGCAGAGGTGGGACTTTAAAGCGGCTCTCAGTTTCATTACCACGCCCAATGCGCCAAGCGGGCGCGGATACGCTACCCGTGAACTTGAGGAGATTTGCCGGCTGCAACGAGGTGTGGTGGTGCTGGATGAAGCCTACGTGGATTTTGCCCAGGAACACGCGCTTTCTCTTGCGCTCAAGTATTCGCATGTGTTGGTGGCCCGCACCTTTTCGAAGGCCTATTCGCTCTGCTTCCAGCGGGTCGGCTATTTCATCGGGCACCCCGAGCTCATCGCCGCGCTGCACAAAATCCGCGACAGTTACAATGTGAATGGGTTAGGCCAGGTTGCGGCTTTGGCCACCCTGGACGATTTGGCTTATTACCGCAAAAACTTCCGCAGGATCATCGACACGCGCGAACAACTGAGTCGTGAACTCGGTGGGCTCGGTTTCTCGGTTCTTCCCAGCCAGACCAATTTCATACTGGCTCGGCCGCCCACTGCCTCGGCAAAAAGCTGGCTGCAAAAACTGCGCAATCGGAGAATCCTGGTGCGCTGGTTTGATCAACCTCGGATTCAAAACTATCTGCGTATCACGATCGGAACGCCACAAGAAGCCCAGGCGCTGGTCAAAGCGGTCAGGGCTATGTAATTGGACAGAAGTGTCCTCGCCTCAGACACCTGCGGCTAAGCTGTTCAAGCTGAAGGGTTCGCAGAGGTTCGGCACTTTTCCTGCTGTGCAATCAGTGTGTACCTGGATTATTACGGCCTAACCGAAGCCCCTTTCGACATTACGCCGAACCCGCGCTTCATGTTTTATAGCGCTAAACATCGCGAGGCCTATAATCATCTTCTCTATGGCCTGCGGGAACGCAAGGGCTTCGTTCAACTCACTGGCGAGGTGGGGGCCGGCAAGACCACCTTATGCCGCGCTATGCTCGAGCAACTCGACAGCCAGCACTACGCCACCGCGCTGATTCTTAACCCGGTGATGAGTGCCGATGAGCTGGTGAAGGCCATTGCCATCGAATTTGGTTTGCCCGTCAGCGGCCTGGACCGTCTCGACACGGTGGCTGTTATCAATGAGTTCCTCCTCCAGCAGGTGGAACGCGGCAAAGATGCCGTCCTCATCATCGACGAAGCCCAGGATCTGACGGACGAATTGCTGGAGCAAGTGCGCTTGCTTTCGAATCTCGAAACCGATGATCGCAAACTGCTGCAGATCGTCCTGATGGGCCAACCGGAGCTCCGCGACCGGCTCAATAATCCGCGTCTGCGCCAATTGCGCCAGCGCATTACCGTTCGCTATCATTTGCCGCCGTTGACCCGGCAGGAAGTCAGCCAGTATGTGCAGCATCGGCTCCATGTGTCGGGCGGAAATGGCGTTCCATATTTCACAAGGCCGGCCCTGTGGCGGGTTTACCGCTACACTCAAGGCATACCTCGGCTGGTCAATGCGGTGTGCGATAAGGCCCTGTTGGCCGGCTTCGTGGCTCAACGAGAAAAAATCGATTTCCGCCTGGTCAGCCGGGCGGTGCGGGAACTGGAAGGGGATATCAACGGATGAGCTTAATCAATGATGCTTTGAGGCGTGCCAAGCAGGCCCAGCAAGAGGCCCCGCCGCCGCCAACGCCCGACACCCAATTTCGTCCTGTCGACCCAACCACTCAGGCCGCCCGCCACGGAGTCGGCTTGCTCTTGCCGGCGTTGCTGGCAGCCACGGCGTTGCTGGGCCTGCTGCTGTTTTGGGAATTGTCGCATACTCCTTCCGTGGCTGCAAAATCGCCGCTCAGCGTGACGGCTCGGACACTCGCCTCCTCCGACGCTCCGGTTTCCCTGGTTGAAGCTCCACCTGCGCAGCCGGAAGTTTCAGCCCCGTCGAATGCGTCAGGACTCTCAAAACCGGCAGAATCGGTCTCGGGCGGGCCGGGCTCTTCAAACGCAAACGTGGTGGCCGCGGCTTCAGACCAGGGCGACACCAATCGACCAGTTGTAACTGAACCAGCCGCCCCGGCACCGCCTCCCTTGAAACTGCAGGGAATCGTCTATAATCCTACCAGACCTTCGGCCCTGATTAACGGACGGGTCATCTTCCTGGGCGATCGCGTTCGCGAGTACCGCGTCCTGGCCATCCACCGCGATGAAGTGCTGCTGGCCGGAGCCGGCCAAACCAACGTTTTGAGCCTGGAGCCCTGAGATTTTTGGCTTGGCGGGCTGGGCGGTTATCGGAATGATCGCCGGCCCATGCAGTTCCTTCGCGAAAAACTAAAAGCCTCCCCGGAATATCCGCGCGTACTGCCTTTTGCGGTATTCGTGGTATTGACCTTTTTGCAAGGCCAGCTCGGCTCGTCGTCCGCGTATTGGATGTACCTGGTGAAAACGGTGATAGGGGCCTGGCTCATCTGGGAATCGCGTCCGTTTGTGCAGGAAATGCGTTGGGCGATTAGCTGGGAAGCGATCGTCGTTGGGCTTGTCATCTTCGTTGCCTGGGTGGGTCTGGATGGCCTATACCCCCGCCTCTCCAAGCCAGAGGCGCAATGGAACCCCTTCCAGGAATTTGGCCACGGATCCGCTGCCGCCTGGTTTTATGTCGCCGTTCGCCTGGTCGGTTCCTCGCTGGTCGTGCCGCCGCTGGAAGAGGTTTTTTACCGCTCGTTTCTTTACCGGTACTTCGTCCGAATAAACTTTCTGACCATGCCGTTGGGCCAGTTTCATGCGCTCTCATTCGTGGTCACTTCTGCCATTTTCGGCCTGATGCACCCGGACCGATGGGTGGCGGGCGTTGTCTGCGGTTTGGCCTATCAAGGATTGGCGATCCGAAAAAATCGCCTGGGCGACGCCATGACGGCTCACGGGATCACGAATTTTTTGCTTGGCCTGTGGGTGATCTGGAAAGGCGATTGGAGTTTCTGGTGAAGCCGCCATGCCTCCTCTATGAGGATGACCACTTGTTGGTGGCCAATAAGCCCGCGGGCTTAAACACACACTCGCCGAGCCCCTTCGCTGGTGAAGGACTTTACGATTGGCTGCGGCATCGTGAACCGCGCTGGGCCAGCCTGGCGATCATTCACCGGCTCGACAAAGAGACGTCGGGAATTATCCTGTTTTCCAAGAGCGCCCTGGCCAACCGTTCGCTCACCGATCAATTCACAAATCGATTAGTTCGTAAGAAATACCTTCTGTTAACGGACCGGCCGGCCCCCAAAACCCAAACATTGATCCGAACATCTTTAGTTCGTGCCGGAGACAAGTACCTAAGCCGGCCAATCGCCGCCGGCGCGGAGATTGCCGAAACCCTATTCTCTGCGGGCAAGGACGCCGAGAACCAGGGCCTTGGCGGCACTTTGATTGAAGCGGAACCACTGACGGGACGAACCCACCAGATTCGTGCTCACGCCGCGAATCAAGGGTTTCCCATACTTGGTGATATCCGTTATGGGGGCACGCCTGCGCCGCGGCTCTGCTTGCACGCCGCCGAGATTACGATCCGGCATCCTGTACTGGGAAATGAATTAACGTTTCAGGCGCCCGCTGAATTCGGAGCCGAGCCGGGGCTGGCCTTGCGGGGCGCGTTGCTCAACCCGCATTCCAACACAGGCTATCGCTTGGTGCACGGCGTGAGGGAGGGTTGGCCGGGCTGGTATGTGGATCGCCTTGGCGAGTTTCTGCTGTCTCAAAGCGCCGAGCCGCTCACCTCCGAAAGACGTAACCGTTTGGCCAACCTCGTCGAGACATTCTCCACGCGCGGCGCCTACCACAAAGGCCTCTCCTTAAGTCCGGGCCGCATAACACCCGCTCAAGCCTGCCCACAACTGGCGATCGGAGTTCCCGCTCCGGACAGTTTTTACATGTTGGAAAACGGTCTTAAGTTTGAACTGAGCTTCGCAGAAGGTTATTCGGCAGGCCTTTTTCTCGATCAACGTGATAATCGGCGGCGCCTGCTCACCGGGCATATCGCCGCGGGATTTCCGTTGTTCGAATCCCCGCCCGGTCGCGGAAAGACGGAAATCCTCAATACCTTTTCCTACACGTGCGGATTCTCGGTTTACGCAGCCAAAGCGGGTGCACGCACGACCAGCCTGGACCTTTCCAAGAAATACTTGGAATGGGGCAAGCGCAATTTCCGAATCAATGAAATCGATCCCGCGGGGCACGATTTCATCTTCGGGGATGTCTTCGATTGGTTGCGGCGCCTGCACAGGAAAAAACGCCTTTTCGACGTGATCCTGCTCGACCCTCCAACGTTTTCCCGGTCAAAGGCGTTTGGTTCATTTCGCGCCGAGAAGGACTATGCAAAGCTCATCAGCGCGGCGCTGCCGTTGCTTAGGCCGGGTAGTGTTCTTTTCGCCCCATGCAACGCGGCCACCTGGCCCCCGGAAGCCTTTTTGGCATCAGTAAGACAGCCCATCGCGGGTGCCAAACGCACTATCCTGCAAGAGCACTACTTCCCTCAGCCGCCGGATTTTCCCATCTCGCGAGCCGAGCCCGCCTATCTCAAAACCGTTTGGCTACGGGTGGCGTGACGCTCCCCTGGTGGGCTGAAAGCCTGAGATGGAGCGAAGCGCAGGCCCAGGAAGGGCTAGAAAAAGACTCAGTAAACGATGATTAACCATGTCGTTTTCACGTTTAATAATTGGGAGACTATGTCACGCCCTTGCAGGGCTTTGGGATATTATGACCGACTTACCCGGGCCTTCGCTCGCGTTGCTCGCTCCAGCCCGGGCTATTACATTTGGGGCTTTCAGCCCCCCGGAGGACTTTGCCTTATCCGGGCAAAGATTCGGCGGGCTTGATTGGAATGTTCATTTTTTTCTGTCCCCCGGATGATGGTCAGTCGCGCCTCAATTCCGATTTGGTCGCCGGTGAGGAACTTGTGCAGCGCATCGATGGACGGCATGGGCTGGCCGTTTAGCTCCACGATGAGATCGCCCTCGCGCAAGCCGGAGAGCGAGGCAGGACTGCCGGGTGCCACTCCAATCACGAGCACCCCGGTTGCGGCCCCAAGTTGGTAATGGCGAACCAGGCGCCTGTGCAACGGCACATTCTGGCCGCTCACCCCAATGTAACTGCGACGAATCTTGCCGTCTTTGATGAGCCAGGCCGCCACGTATTTGGCGGTGTCAATCCCAATGGCAAAACAAATCCCCTGCGCCGGCAAAATCACGGCCGTGTTCACCCCAATCACTTCTCCCCGCGAGTTGACGAGGGGGCCACCCGAGTTGCCTGGGTTGAGTGCGGCATCGGTCTGAATGATGTCGTCGATGAGGCGGCCGGTGTTGGCGCGGAAGGAACGCCCCAGGGCGCTGACCACTCCGGCCGTCACCGTGCATTGGAATCCGTAAGGATTGCCGATGGCAATCGCGACCTGGCCCACGCGTATGGCCTTGGATTCGCCGAGACGCGCCGGGTGCAACTGCGGAGCGAAAACGCGCACCACCGCCAGGTCTGTGTCGGGATCATCCCCTACCAGGCTGGCATCCGGCCGCCGGCCGTCGGCCAGCACCACCTCGATCCGGTCAGCGCCATGGACCACGTGGCTGTTCGTCAAAACAAAGCCATCCGGCGTAATCGCAAATCCCGAGCCGCTACCTTGTCGATGTCCATCGCGCCGGCGCACCTCGATGTTGACCACCGAAGGGCCCACCTGCTCCGCGGCATGGACCACCGCCTGAGAATAGGCGTCCAGCAACGCACCGTCCTCGGTGGGTTTTGGTGGCGCGCTTGAAATCGCTTCTTCCGGCGCCCCGGAAATTGTTGCGAAATGGAAATTCGGTTCGGAGTTTAACTCGTCGATCTTCATAAGACTGTCTTTGGAAGACATAAATTTAAATTGTACTCTCCTTTATCCGTGTCAAACCACCTGGGAGCGCCCGCGTCCCGCTGGCGAGTTCTGCAGAATAACTGTAAGGTTCGCATTTTGCCCGCGACGTGCAGGTATGCTAGCGTATGGCCCAATTAACGCAACGGACTGCGGTGAAAAGAAGGATTATGCTTAAAAGAGCCGAAGAGAAAGCGGAGCGGTCGGCCGTGCGACCGGATCGCCGTGACCTTACGAATCGCTACGCCCGCTGGGTTTTATCTCTCGGCCTGTTACTGGGCGGCATTCTAACCGGCCCGGCCCAAATCAAACCTATGGAGACCACGACGAATCAGACTGAAACCGCCACGCTGGGGGGCGGTTGTTTTTGGTGCACAGAAGCCGTTTTCCAAATGCTTCCCGGGGTGAAGTCCGTTACCAGCGGCTACGCGGGCGGCACCAAGGTCAACCCCACTTACCAGAACGTGTGCTCGGGAGCCACCGGACACGCGGAGGTCATTCAAATTGAATTCGACCCGGCGATTGTCTCCTACGACAAGATCCTGTCATCGTTTTGGGACGCTCATGATCCGACCACGCTGAACAGTCAGGGTGCGGACCACGGGACCCAGTATCGCTCAATCATCCTCTATAACAGCGACGCTCAGAAACTGGCCGCGGAGAAATCCAAGGCTGAAGCGCAGAAGCATTTCTCGAAGCCCATTGTGACCGAGATCGTGCCGCTGAAGGTCTTCTACAAAGCCGAGGGTTATCACCAGGATTATTTCCGCAGCAACCCGGATCAACCCTACTGCCGGTACGTGATCCAGCCCAAAGTGGAGAAATTTGAAAAAAGAAGTTGCATGAGCAGCACTAGCCCAGGGTGACCGCGGATTACGCGGATTGCGCGGATAACAAAACGAGCTAGGCGCTCGATGGCGGATCAAACGGTGGTTGTTTGGCTCTCTCGTTAACGATTCGTTTCCACTCAAGCTTGGCGTTTTTGAAATTCAGCAAAAGCGCGACACTCAAGCCGGTAATGTTCAGGTAGCCCAGCATCTGGGCCACATGTGTGTCGTTGAACACTGTGACGACTTTTGGATCCGTGATAACCTTTCCGTCCACAATCAGGTCCGGCACGAGCTTGCCGATGTAATGTCCCTTGTAATGGACAGGGTACTCCCGCTGTTGCTCCGCCGCGTGTCCTCTCTGCTGCAATTCGATGACGAGCGCCCTCTCGTAGAGCCTCTCGTCCAACCCGGGTTTGAGTTCGTTGAGAACCGCCATCGCCGCTCCAATAATGTCTT
>Ga0206950_1007_pt3 | contig 25394 bp, 22 predicted proteins | sample Alteio_BWOrgHeat_41_FD_152954 | JGI IMG/M metagenome (GOLD analysis project Ga0206950, IMG submission 152954) | Enriched cells from forest soil in Barre Woods Harvard Forest LTER site, Petersham, Massachusetts, United States -... | ecosystem: Environmental > Terrestrial > Soil > Temperate forest >... | reverse complement strand
TTACACATACTGTTGAAGAAAGAACGACTTCTGGCGGTAATGCATTTGTGATGATGCGTACTATAGAAGTGTTGAAGACTAGCACCTCAGAAACTTTAAAAAGTGCTGAAGCTAAACTGGCTGATGCCCAAAGAGCAGACAAAGATTTTAGGTCCCGTAATCCTCACGGAGCCAGCTTATTGACAACGGATTATGAGAAAATCAGAGAAGCTCTTTTAGCAGCCCAAGAAGCTGTACAAAAGGCAACTAGAGAACATGACAAGGCTGCAGTTGCTTTAAAACCCTCCAATCTTTACGGTGGTATCGACTTTAACGCGGCCAATATGAATTTACGGATCAAGCGTGACGGTAATGGAGTGCCGCTCCCCATGGGGCAACAGGACATGGCCAGCCTAAGCCACCTGGAAGGCCTGGAGCCTGTTATCCTTCAAATCCGTCCTGCCACAAGCCTTCCTTTCTTCTCCCAGCTTCAAAACAATCCTTCGTCTCTTAATACTTAAAATTCGTTGCGTCACAGCGCTAAGCTTTTCTCAATGAAGCCGCATTGCAAGATTATTATTGACAAATAATCAATAATATGCCATATTAATTTTGTTAAATAATCAAATAAACGAATTTGCGGGGTCATTTATGAAAATTTTACTGTTTATTGCTTTTTTCATGTCATCAATGATGGTCACTGCGCGCGCGGAAATAAAGGAAATTTTATACGACGGCAAGGAAATCTACGTGCATGTCAAAAAAGACCATGTGTCAGCGGTGATCTTTCCGGAGCCCATTAATGGGATTATCAGGGGGTTTGGGGCAGATACCTATGTTGTCCAACGTGAAGGAAAAAAGCCTGATACCCTGGAAATGATGCCCACGGATTCTGAAACCGCTGAAATGACCGTGAGCGGTGCCTCCGGTGAAGATTATGTGCTGAGATTTGTGGCCAATGATAATTTCTATACGAAATTAATCATTCATCGGATGGGAGGGCCGCTTGATAAAGGTGAAGATAAAACAATCAACACCAAAATGGATGTGCTGCCTGAAACAGTGATTGAAAAACAAATATTCAAGAGCAAAACTATAAGCCCTGCCTTAACGAAGAAAGAGATTTCAAACCTTCCCCCGGAACTCAACATTAAAATCACCCTCAAGGGCAATGATCTGCCTTTGAAAATTTACCTTTCCACTATTTCCCAGGTCACTGGGTATAACCTGATCACAACTCCGGACATTGACGCGCAAAAGACATCGATCAATGTCGATAATATTGAAGTCTGGAGGGCCTTAAAGAGCCTTCTTTATAAATTTGGCTGGGGTTTTAAGGTGTCCAAAGAAGATCTCATTATTACCTCCCAGGAAACCCGCCTGTTTAATATACGGATACCCGCCGTCGAACAGACTTTTACAGACCAGACATCGAATACATCCTACACGGACAATCAAAACAATGCCAGCAACGGCAATTCAGGCAATAATTCAGGCAATCAGCAAGGACAGGATATTAAAGTAGGGACAAAGATTTTTTACGAGAACAGCGCACCTAAGCTTTCTTTGTGGACGGATTTGGAAAACAGCATTAAATCCCTGATCAGCCCCCAAACCGGCACATATTCGATTTCCAAGTCGAGCGGAACGATCACAGTCACTGACAAGCCAGGGGTATTGGACAAAATTGCTGAAATCATTGAATCAACCAATGAGATCCTAAGCCGCCAGGAGACCTTTGAAATACAAATTTATGAAGTCAGCCTTTCCCACGCGAATGAAACCGGTTTGGATTGGGCGGCCATTGAAAAAAACATCAAAGGCATCAATGCCTTGAGTTTGGCCACTAATTTCTCCTCATCAGGCTTTGTGGCCGGCCAATTTTTAAGTTTAGCGGGCAGCAGCACCAGTTCCGGCAATAATGGAGTGGCGGCCGTGTTAAAAGCCCTGGAATCACAAGGGGAGGTGCATACCATTTCAAAGCCGCAGATTTCTGTGAGCAATTTATTCCCCGCCATTATCCAGGAAGTGACCAGTATTCCTTATATTTCCGGTACAGGACAAACAGCCACCAATAATTCCACCATTACCAATGTCCTCACCTCCCAGGTCTCCGATGGCCTGACCATGAGGCTGCAGGCCAAAATGGCCCAGGACAATAAGACCGAATTAAATATCTCCGTCGCTGTAAATACCCTTAATTCAATGACCAGTGTGCCTGTGGGGGGCGGTTTACAGATCCAGGAGCCTCAGGTGAGCACAAAATCAATCACGACCAATGTTGAGATTGAAGAAGGTAAAACACTGGTCCTAGGGGGATTGATCAGCACCACGAGGAATAATGCACAGCAAGGTATTCCCTATCTATCTAAAATCCCTTACATCGGCAATGCCTTTTCTTATAAGAACAATTCCAGCCTTAGGCAAGAGCTGGTTATTTTTATCAGTCCTATGAGAACAGGAAGATAGCAGATGCATTATTTTCTATTCAACAACGTTATTTATTACAGCGATGGCCACAAGGTCCAACGGATTGAAAAAGGGCCTGATTTAGGGCATTTGCTCCAAAGCATCGAGGGGGCCGGCATCTGTGTGCTTGATGTTGATGTTGAATTGGCCTCAGCGCCGGAAACGCCTCTTGAAAAAAAGGACAGCATGCTGGCCCGTAAATTCGCGAAACTGCACCCTGGCCATGAATACGTTCTCCAGGATGAAAAGATAGAAGACAATATTTTCCAGGTCATTGGCATTAAAAGCGAAAAGGTGCGGGAAATCTATGACTTGGTCCCAAGTGAAAAGCTAAAGGTCTTGATCCCTTATGCCATGGCCCTGCGCTTTTGCCTGCAAAGTAAGGGCCTTGAATTATCTAAGGGTATTGTTTTTATCGACGATTTAGGTGATGAAAAACTCATCACTGTTTTTGCAGGCCTTAAATTCAGCGTGACAAGGACACTGACAGGCAGTGATAGGGACACTATTCTCCCTGAAATCAAGCGCTCCCAAATCGGGTTTAGTAAAAAAATCGAGGAATTTGATAATGGGAAACAGGACAAGATGACCCTTATGACCAACAGCAGGGAAATCGCAAGCCTAGTCCCTTTAGTAGACCCGGACATCAACATAGAATACATTGATCTTAAATTCCCTGCCCTCGAGGGGCTTTCACTCATCAAAGCGCCGGAAGAGATGGTTAAATTCCTTTTGCCGGAAGAAATCAAAAGTAAGAAAAGAAAACAGGATTTAAAAAAAAGGGCGATGTCATTAGGCTTTTCCCTGGTGATTTTATCCATTGGTTTAGGTTTTGCTTTGTTTAATAAATTAAAATTAAGCGTCAATCAAATGGCCTACGCGCGTTTGTCCCAACAAGACAAGATATTAGAGAATAAGCTTTTTGATCTAGACCAAAGCACCTACCGGGAAGATTTAAAGAAACAAAAATACATCAATTATGCTTATTGCTACCTGGAACTCTTAAATACCCTGCCGTTGAGTTATACGATTGATTCCTTTAGGTATTATCCCGCGGGCCGTTGGCGACTGGAAGCGTATATCCTTGCTCAAGATGGCGCGTCATTTGATGAAATTCCTCAAGAGAATATCCTGCGTTACGCTGTCATTAATGATTATTTTATTAAAAATAAACCCGGAAAAAGGATCCTCATTGACCTATGAATGCCTTGATGGTCTTTCTTGCTTTGCTCGTGTCTTTATTTTTGGGCTTTAGGGGCCTGTGCATGAATACAGAGGTCAATGATTTAGCCCGGCAAATGGAAAATATCCAGGCCCAAAATACCCAAAAAAAGCAAACGATTGTCCAAAAGCAATTATTAACCCCCCGAAGGGCGCAAGCCATGTCAAAAGCTTTCAGCCTGCTTGTCAATGATATCCGGTATTTGGAAAATAACAGCGGGACAACAATGAATTTAACGGTTGATAAATCAAATGACAGCGACGACGTTAATAGTCATTGCGTTGATTCCCCCTACCGGGGGGTCAAAAAGCTGCCCATCACTCTGCAGGTCAATAAATTTTCCAGCGAAACGGACATGGGGGAGGTTTTAAATGATATTTATCAATTAGAAATAGATACGGATTTTAAAGCCACAGAAATTAATAAAGAAGGTGATACCTTGATTGTCAAAGGAGATGTGTATGGAATTTAAAAAATTAAATGTAAGGGCCCTCATTTTAATGGCGCTGGCCTCTGTCATGCTTCTGGGCATGCTGATGACTCACTTAAAGCCTCAAGCAGCCATTGAACAGCCCCAAGCCCAAACGCCTTCTCTGGGGCCAATCATCAATATCCCTGCACCCCAAGAGATGTCTCAGGAAGACACGGCATCAATGAAGGAGATGAAAGAAGAGATGGACAGCGACCGTCAACAGCAAAAAAAGATCAAAATGCTAAAGCTCCAACTTGAGCAAACAAGTTTACAGCTTGAGCAGGAAAAAGACCTTTCTGAAATCGGTAAACTGGAAAAGGACAATACCGGGATCGTGAATGATTCCAATGACCAGGGTTTGGGTAAATACCCGGATGTGCGGGTGATTTTCATAGGGGGCAGCACGCAAGATCGGCAGGCGATCCTTTCTATTAACGGCAATAATTATGCTGTCAAAGAAAAGAACAAGCCCATCAGGAATATGGAAGTGCTCGCCATCAGTGATTCCAGCGTGACCTTGCATTTTAGTTTGCCCCAGGATTTAAAGACGACCATCGAGTACAAACCGGAGTAATCATGACACGGATCGGTGAACTGCTTTTGGGTGAACATCAAATAACCCAAGACCAATTGGATTTTTGCATCGAATATAAGAAGGCCAATCCCAAGGACCGCCTGGGCGCCATATTAAAATTTCATGGGTTTATAGATGATTTGGGTTTGGCCCGGATCCTTTCTAAGCAAATCGGATGGTCAGTATTCAGGGATGAATTTATCCCTGACCCGGCGGTGATTGCCAGGGTGGGGGTGGATTTTTTGGGGATGCACCAGATTTTTCCCTTGAAAAACGGGCAAACACCGACCTTTGTCATTTCCTATATCGATAATGTGGAAGTGACGGATATCCTTCGCCACGCGTATGGGTTTGAAGACATTAAATTTTATATCGGGATTGAAAAACAGGTGCGCCATGCCCTGGATTTGTTGGTCTTAGGCGTGAAACGTGATGAATTACTGGGCAAAATTGCCATACTGCAATCAAAAGGCAGCTATGCCGTATCCGCATGGGTGGACAATCTCATTAATTTGGCCATTATTGCAAGGGCTACGGATATCCATCTTGAGCCAACAGCCAAATCAACACAGGTCCGGTTTAGGATAGATGGTTTATTAAATCCGGTGTCTTGCCATAAGGCCCAAATGATCAACACCGTGGCTAATTTCCTTTTGACAAAATGTGCGATCAATACAGCTGATTACCGCATCCAGGACGGCAGCTTTGAATATGAATACAAGGAATTAGAAAAAAAAGTCGATATTCGATTTAATCAATTGCCCACCATCCATGGCCCGGAGATTGTCTTACGCCTTTTACGCAAAGAAGATGCCATCCCTCTTCAGGATTTAGGGTATTCTGCCCATAATTGGGACCTCATCAAGCAGGCGATTAAAACACCTGAAGGTATCATCCTCCTCACTGGCCCCACGGGCTGCGGCAAATCAACCACCCTTTCAGCGCTGTTAAACCAAATCAAGTCCATTGATAAGAAAATCATCACCATTGAAGACCCTGTGGAGAGGACCAACAGCCTGATGAGCCAGGTTGAAATCAAAGAATCCCAACAATTGACCTATGCGCAAGCGATCCGGGCCTTTTTAAGGCATGACCCTAATGTCTTATTCGTCGGAGAAATCCGGGACACGGAAACAGCGCGTGAATGCATGAGGGCCGCGAACTTAGGGCTTCAAATATTTTCCACCTTACACAGCAATAATCCCGTCGCGGCTATCTTGCGTTTAAATGATTTAGGGGTTGAGCTTTTTAACATAGCCAGTTTTATGACCGCAATCATTTCACAGAAATTGGTGCGCAAGCTTTGCCCTCATTGCAAAAGCCGCTTGAGGGTTGAAAAGAAAAAAATGGGGCCCTTTGAAGCCAAGTATTTAAAGGAGGATGCCCAAGACCTCTATTGGCCCGTGGGATGCCCTCAATGCAAAGGCGGATATTTAAACAGGACGGTGATTGCTGAAGTGATGCTCATGGATGAAGAGATTAAAGCGTTGATCAATAAAGAACGCCTGGGTGATATTGCCCCTCTTTTAAAAGAGAGAAGCAATTATAAACCGATGATTGAAGACTTAAAGTCACTTATTTTTAAAGGTGAAACCTCAATCGAAGAAGCAATCAGGGTATTGGGCTAATCCGATGCATTGGAAAATGGAAGCATTGACCAGGACAGGACGGATAATCACTAAGTCAGTTGAAGGCGCCCTTGCTGATATCAGGCATGAAGCCCGTTTGGATGATTTGGACATCCTTAGTTTAAAGGCGGATTTTAAAATGTTTTTACAATCCATCTATCTAAAGCGCCAATTATCCAGCGAAAGCTTAGCCGCTTTTTTCACTGATTTTTCAAGGTCCCAGGCATCTGGTTTGTCGATAGGTGAAACAATAGACTCGCTAGAGGAAGCTTGTTCCAATACCGTCTTAAAAGAAGGATTAAGGGTCATCAACAATGCTGTTAATGACGGCCGGTCCTTGAAAGAAGCTTTTGAGAATGCAAAATGTTTCCCCAGGATTGTCCCGGCATCACTGAATGCGGCCGAGCGTTCAAACAGCATCCCGGAGATAGCCAAAATACTGGGTGATTATTTTAAATTTAATAATGACAGCCAAAAAAGGATTTTTGGTTCCTTGCTGTACCCGGCCGCTGTTTTTTGCGCTTTAACAGTTGCTTCCATCATCATCAGCATCAATTTAGTGCCTCAATTAGGGAAAATCCTTGCCCCTTCAGCCGCGAACACGATCGAAATACATCTGCTGGTAATGTATGCCATGCTGATGAAGAATGACTGGTGGCTTCTTGTTCTTATATTAGCATTGCTCATTACCGGCGTTAAATATGGGTGGGGGGAAAAGAAGGAGAAATTAGCACCATTCTTTTATAATTGGCCCATGATTGGCCCCTTGCTCAAAGAAATTGAATTTTCCAGGCTTTTTCTAAACCTTTATGTTTACCAAAAAAGCGGTATCCCCATCATTGAGACCATGACTAACATTTACAAAGCAGACAAGTCCTATGTTAATGGAAAGCTTCTAGATATCCGCGATAAAATCATTCAAGGGCATTCGATGGGGGAAGCTTTCAAATCAGATGATTTTTTCCCTTCCATCATCTGGCACAATTTGTCCAAGGGGCAAAAAAGCGGTGACTTGGTCAAATACCTTCAAGAAACATATCTTTATTACGATCAAAAATCCAAAGATTCAATCAATATCCTGGTGGGTCTGATCAATCCTGTTTTATTGTCGCTGGCTATTTTATTTTTAGCTTTTATAGTTTGCAATTTCTTTTTGCCCATTTATCAAAATATGGCAAACATGGGAGGGATATTCAAATAACACAATAAAAAAAGGAGATGAGAATATGGATAAACACAAGAGTCAAAAAGGGCAGACCTTGCTGGAAATTATCGCTGTCCTCGTTATTATTGGCGTTATTTTAGCCGCGGTGATACCAGCTGTCAGTGCCAGCACAGACAATAGCCGTGTCCAAAATGCTTTAAGCACCATGAGGGCCGTTCAAAGTGCCGCGGTGGGTTACTATAACGATAACGGAGGTTCCTACGCGTCGATATCCATCGCCAATTTAGCGGCTAATTCTAAATATTTGCCTGCAAGTTTAGTGACAGCCAATGCTATAACCAATCCCTGGAATGGCACAACCACCGTCGCAGGGGCCAATGCCAGCAATCAGTATGTCCTAACCATGACAAATGTTCCGCCTGGTATACAGCAACAATTAATCAATGGATTGCAAAACACTGCTGTGTCAACATCAACGCCCGATGGAAAAACAACAACGTTTAGTGCGAATTTCTCTTAAAGGGATAAGCGTCCTTGAAATAGTGGCCGTGCTGATTATTGTTGGGGTGTTGTTGTCCTATCTTGTCCCTGGTTGGATAGAGCGCGTCAATCGGGCCAAATATGAAAAAATGCTCCTCGAGATGAAGTCCATTGCCCAGGCAGGTATAGATTATTATAATGCGCAGGATCAAAAACCTCTCGGAGTCATGGACCTTAAGCTATTATTTACCACCAAAGGCCCTCAAAAATACCTGAGCAACCCTCTTGTAGTGTCCCCCTGGGGAAAAGCCTATGTGCTAGATTTTGAAAATAATCTGGTCATTGTCTCAACAAGCATCCCTGCGGGGATCACGTTTAGCAACACCGATGAGGGGGTGATGCAAAGTGTGCGCGGTGATCAAATCAGCATCGCCCAAACGGTGCCCGGGCCGAGTATAGGAAGGTTGGAATATGAAAAGAAATTCGGACAATACTTCTCTAAGTAAATGTAATGGTTTTAGCTTGCTCGAAATAACCATTGTCTTGATTATAATCAGTATTTTACTTTCCGCTGTTATACCGGTGCTATCCAGGTCTTATTTAGAAAAAGCTGCCAATAAAACAGCCCTTGATATGGCCTCGATACAGGATGCCAGCCGGAAATTCTACATCGATAACAATAGATGGCCGGACACCATTGCTGAATTGCAGGCAGCCAATACGTATTTACCCTCGGCATGGGTGGCCCAAAATCCATTTGTAAAATATGAGCCGGACCTGAATGATTTTAATTATTATATCGCCTCTTCTGCTTCCTCATTAAAAGTTTATACCAATGTGCCTTTGGACGCGCAAATTATTATTGAAAATTTACTCCCCCTTGCATCTGTCGACCCGCCGGGAAACGGCCATCATCTGTATAGCAGTATCAATGTCCCGGGAGACACCAATATTTTGCCAGTTGGTAGCATTTTAGCCTGGTTTGGGACAAATGCTCCCCAGGGATTTCTTCTTTGTGATGGTGCGACTTATAATGTTAGTCCCACATTCCAAGCCCTGGCCGCTGTATTGAATTCAGGCAACGGAGCGTTAACATTTACTGTCCCTGATTTAAGAGGTCGCAGCATCGTCGGGGTCATGCCTTTGTCATTTAACCATGATGGCAGCAGCCGGATCTGGCCCAATGATACTTATTCGGACAATAAAGGTCAGATTGCTTCGTATATTAATGTAAGCCAATTAGGCAAGGTTCTGGGAGAAGAACAACATAGGCAAACCGTCGCTGAGATGGCCCCGCATACCCACGATTTTGCCAGCTGGGATTATGTGAAAGGATTTAGCGGAAACAGCACAACTTCTCCCAGGGACCCGCAAAATGGCACAACCTCTCCGGCGGGCGGTAATGGCGATGGTTCAGGATTAGGCGCCCCTGCCAATATTGTTGAACCGTCGGTGGCTTTGAATTACATCATTAAATATTAGGAGGGAGCGGGGAATTGCAAAGGAATATGATATTGGCATGCCTGCTCGCGGTTTTATCAGGTTTATTGTATTTAAATTTTTCACACCGCGTCTATTGTAACCTCTTCACCCATTCTCTGCCCTATGGCTTTTATATACAAATAAACGGCGTCCCTCAAAGGGGCGATTACGCGGCCACGTGTTTGACCCGGGAAATCGCCCAATACGGCATTGCTCGCGGCTATTTGGCCCAAGGCAATTGTGAGACGGGTACGGTGAGGGTTTTGAAAATAATCAAAGGTGTTCCCGGTGACCGCTATGCGCTCAACAACGGCGCCCTGGAATTAAACAGGCATGCGTACCGCATTAAGGACAAAGATACTTTAGCCAGGCCATTGAGGGTGTTTTACCAGCAAAGCCAAGGCCGTGTGGAAAGGGGATATTATTTCCTATTAAGTGATTTTGTGGACAATAGCTGGGATTCCCGTTATTGGGGACCTGTTAGGGTACAGTTCTTGCTAAAACCATTATGGGTTTTCGAGAAATACCCCATTCAATGATATTTTAAAGCAAAAACGTGCAGGAATAGTTATAATAGAAAGCATGCAGCCGCTTAAATACCCTTTTCGCACTCTTTTTGGTGTCATGGCGACACTTTTATCTGTTCTTGCTGCCATATTGCTGGTTTATCGCGCTGCGATCCAGGGCAGTCAGTGGCATGTGGCGGTCTTTTGTATTTATGGGACCAGTTTAATCACGCTTTGGACGATGAGCACTCTGTATCATTCATTAAATGTTTCCAAAGCAGTGCGCAGGACCTTGGAACAGGTCGACCACGCGATGATTTATTTTTTGATCGCGGGTACTTATACGCCGATTTGTTTGATTGTTTTAGGTGGGGCATGGGGATGGAGTATATTTGGTGTTAATTGGACCTTGGCCATTGCGGGCATTGTTTTAAAATTGGTTTTTCGCCATCCTTCCAAGTGGGTCAGGGTCTTGTTTTTTTCATTTTATATCGTCATGGGCTGGCTGATTGTCATCGCCTGGGTCCCTTTGACAAAAGCTCTTCCTTATCAAGGATTGGGTTGGCTTATTGCCGGAGGCGTATTTTATACCGTTGGTGCCGGAATTTTCAATTTAAGGCACCTTAAAATACACCCCAAGTTTAACGCCCATGACATCTGGCACCTCTTTGTCCTGGCCGGAAGCTTTTGTCATTGGTGGATGATGTATGATTTTGTGGTCTATTTAAGCTGAGGCTGTGGATTGTTATGTAACATTACCCACTTGTAACATATGCAACATTGTGCTATACTTCAAGTAGAGGCCTGCCGCTCACTGTGGCATGCAGGTTATCAAATTTGCAATAGTATAAACACAAAGGAGCCGCATATGTTACTTACTATTGATTCTCGTAAACGTATTCCGCTAGGACGTCTGCTGTCAGATGATAGCGTGTCTCTTTTTAACGCGTCTGTCATAGACGGAAAAATCATTCTCGAACCTATGCGCGCAGTGCCCGCGAAGGAAGCCTGGTTGTATAAAAATCCTGAGGCTTTGCGTTCAGTTCTGCAAGGCATAAAAGAATCCGGGGAGGGGAAAGTAAAGCCGTATCGTCCTCTAAAACACAGAAAATAAATTTAATAATCAATATGTTTGAAATTCTTCTTTCAGAAATAGCTTTCGCAGAGCTCGATTTACTGCGTTCGGATCGAAACTATTGCTTAAGGGTCAAAGCTGTAGAAAAAACACTTAGGCTTTTGACCAATCCCAAACACCCTGGACTTCAGTCTCACGAGTTCACCTCATTACATGGCCCGCATGGAGAAAAAGTCTTTGAGTCCTACGCTCAGCAAAATACACCGGCAGCTTATCGAATATTCTGGCATTATGGCCCTAATCGTAAGCAGATTACAGTTGTTTCTATCACAGCACATCCATGAAGGAGTAATGGAATGACCGTGTTGAAGTGAAGAATCCAGGAGGACTTTTACCAAGACTTAACATTAATATTCTAAATGCTTTATATCTCTTGCTGGCAAAGGAGATATATATAGTGTAAACTTAAGTTATGTTTAAGGATTTAGATATTAAAAGATTTATATCCCTTGGGATACTTATCGCATTTTTTATTAATTGCGTTGGGAGCATGCAAGCCAGGGCAGATGAATACTTATTGCCCAAGCCTGGAGTGATGGTTCGTTTAAGCCCACCACTTGATCCTCCAATACTTAAAGGATTTAAAGTCTATCCTGATAACCCATTCCGCTTTGATTTTATCCTTGATAAAGGTGACAGTGAATTAAGCAATGATCAGCTTAAGGATGAATCCTCAAAGCTTATTAAATATTTTCTTGCCTCTTTGACCATTTCAGAAAAAGATTTATGGGTCAATCTTTCACCCTATGAGAAAAACAGAATTATACCGCAAAGTTTTGGTTTAACAGAAATGGGCCGTGACCTGTTAGCCGAAGACTACATGCTTAAGCAAATTACGGCCAGTTTGATTTATCCTGAAGATGAGATAGGTAAAAAATTTTGGAAACGGGTGTATGAATTAGCAAAAGAGAAGTATGGAACAAGCAATATGCCAGTCAATACGTTTAATAAAGTATGGATAGTCCCTGAGAAAGCAGTAGTGTACGAGAACGCCAAGGCAGGGGCAGCGTATGTGGTAGAAAGTAAACTCAAAGTTATGCTTGAACAAGATTATCTTTCACTTGAAAAACATGCAGGTGCTCAGTCTAATCAAACGCAAACTAAAGATACTAGTCAATTAGGTAGTCAAATTGTCCGTGAAATCGTCATTCCCGAATTGACCAAAGAAGTCAACGAAAACAAAAACTTCGCAAAACTTCGCCAGGTTTACAACAGTCTTATTTTAGCTACCTGGTATAAGAAGAAAATTAAAGATAGTATTCTTTCCAAAGTGTATTCTGACAAAAATAAAGTGGCTGGTGTCGACATTGATGATCCTAAGGAGAAAGAGAGGATTTACCAACGGTATTTACAAGCTTTTAAGAAGGGAGTTTACAACTACATCAAAGAAGATATTGACCCGATGACACAAGAGACAGTTCCCAGGAAATATTTTTCTGGTGGGATGGATTTTGCGATGAATGCGACATCTCTAGGGATATCCAGAGCTATGGTCGTAAATTCTAATAAGTCTTTTACGGGTAATTTTTCTTTGCTTAACAAGATATCTCGGGGAGGCCTACTTATTATCGGAGCTTCTTTGCTATCATTAGTCCCGAAGGCTGTTGCCCAACAAAATAGACTTATGACAACACAAAATAATGTTGAGATAACAGCCTCAAATTCAACAAATGGATCTGAGGCCAAATTAAGGGAGTTAGAGGGCTCACTTAATGATAAGACCGTGCTTAGCGAAGAAAAATTAAATATTGTTCGTCAAATTTTGATGCTCATTGAGGATCAGCCCGGTTTATTAAAAGTATCTAGACAGGGATATCTTGAAAGTTTGCTTAAAAGTAGCAGTAAAGCTGTCGATGAGTTAGCGGGTGATTATCTTGTGGATGAATATGTAAAATTATTTGAGAAAGGACAGTTGCCGTTAAGGACAATAGAAGGTATGCTTGACCAGGATTGGCTTCATCAGCGAATAGCAGCCATGGTTTTATCCGAAAAGATATACCCGCAAATGATCAAGACGAATCAGATGAAATTACTGGATTTAAAACCCATGATCAAACGGGGAGGTATTTTCTCAGCCGTAGCGGCCAGAGCGTTCGCGAATTCTTTAGACGGAAACCAGGATAATGAGGCATTTAATAGAAGGGAGGTATCAGCTGTTGTTGAGTCGTTGGTATCAGTGTTAAAAACTCGTTATGTCGCCGAACATTCACCTATAGTTCAGGCGGAAGGGGAACCCTTGTTTGGAGCTACTCCTAAGGCCACAGTCCCTTCAAGTCCTACACAAGAAGCTTTGAAAGCATTATTAAAGTTGTCTCAAATATTTAATGGAACTTTAACATTTGGTGTTATGACTGAGAATACCTCTGAATGGAGTAATATGGGGGAAGTTTTTAAATGGTTAGATCAAAATGGTTATTTTGAATCGAATCTTGATGGTCAATTTAACGCTTTAGCCCACCCTGTAGCAATTGTCGATGAAGAGGGCCTAAAAATAAAATTAGCAGAGAAGTTTCCAGATATCCTTAAAAAGCCAGACTATTTTAAGAATCTTTTACATCTTTTGAAACAGACCTATGAACCATGGGGAAGGTCTGTTCTTCCCGCGGTTAGGCGGTTTATAGATAAAAATGGCTATAATGCTGACGCCTATAGTGTGTTGTTCCAGATTGCTCATAATCATCCTGCTTTTTTTCAACCAAGTCGCATTTCTTATTTTGAGCAAATGTCTCAGGATCTAAAACTTCAAGGGGATCAGCTGGTGGATATTCTGGGGGCTCTTTATGAGGATAATGAATATTTGGTATACGGAAGTGAATTACGGGCGCAGATGGATCAATTGAGGCAGAAAAGTTTAGGGAGTAATATTGTTATACAAAGAGCAGTAGCCAAAGTGATTGTTGATTCTAGTGAATCGGGGCTTCAAAATAACCGGTATGCATTAGAAGTGCCTGGTTTGAATGGGGATACCTATGCACAAGCTGTTAAAAATATTTTTAGATTGGATGGAATGAATGGTCTTGTCGGTTCTTTGGATATCAAGGATTTGACGGATTATGCTTATGAAACGCTTATATTTAGAATTATTTATGAGGTTTTAGAAAATAAAAGGCCAATTAACCCCACCATTGCATCAGCATTGAGCCGCGCTGTGCAAAAGGAAGGGATGAAACCGGAAGTTTATGCTAAGCTGGCCGAAGTTATTAAGAAAAGGCCCGATTATTTTGAACCTGGATTGGCCCAGGTGATGACAAATGCCTTTATTCCGGATTATTTATTTGATCATGGTTTTGCCTGCTGGCCTGTCTATTTGAATAAATATTTGCAGGAACAATTCTCCTGGCGCGAGGGTGATGATCATCAAGATATTCTGCGTTATGAGGTCGCTTCCAGTGTTTATAGGCTCATTATCGGTAGTGGCAATGAAATAACAGATAAGAACATTGAAGACGGCATTAAATTGATCGTAACGTTAAGAGAAAGAATGAATGATCTAAAGCCTTTTTCAAGTGAGCATACCTTGGTAAATATTTTACACGCGCAAGAAAGGTTTGAAGCCAGTAGGCTGGAGCGTCTTGAACTTAATTCTGGTGCGGATAAGAATAAAGTTTCTTCCTTCAAAGGGGTAGCCAATAATAGAAAAGCCTTAGAAAAGATCGCTAACTCAAAAGGTCCGTTAACCATATTTACTTCCGGGCATGGGGGAAGAACTCAACTATGGCAGGAGTTTGGCCTAAGACCAGGGGACGATGTAAATACGGATATGAATAATCCCAATGCCATCAGTTATAAACTTTTGGGGGATGCCTTAATCAAAAGAGAGAAATTAGACCAGGTGATCATTCTTCTGGATGATTGTTATTCTTCGGATTTTCGAGATAATCTTATAAAATATTTACGGAGAAAATTTTTAGAAAAGCATACCCATGATTCATATCCTATTGTTGTAGCCTGGGCAGACATAAATTCAAATTCGTACGGGGATAGGTTCCTTTTGGACTTGGAAAAATCTAAGCAGGTATCATTATCTGATTTATTAAATCCCAGCAGAAATACACTTGGTTTGGAGAAGCCGACTGTTGTGGTCAGTGTTCCGGATGATCTAATAAAAAAATTTCCGCAATTTACTCCGGTGTCACTCCAATTGCACGGGCCCACAGTACATGTTCCCTACCAAACAGCTCCTCCAATGATTCAAATAAGTTATAACGGGATAATACCGGTTTTATACTATACTGGCAATTGGTTATTTGATAGTGCTCAATTGTCTAAAGGGGATCGGGCGATGATATCGCAATTTAAGGATGAAATCATCAGTAAGATAAGAGAGAAAAAAATCACAGAGGATAAATTACATCGGAATCTATTTCGAGGAACTATTTTTGGTAAAACGTTTAAGTATTATGATTTTTTCTTTTCCACCCGGTTGTTAAATGAGTTTAATAAAGAAACTGATGTTTTATTGGACGAAAACGGCAATGAGATCAAGGGAAGCCAATTGAGTGAATTTATTGGAGTTGAAATGGATGACTATAATCTTCATATTTTTCGCTTGATAGATGAAGGGCAAATTTGGCATAGTGTGTATGTGTTGGTTCCAAGTAATGGGCAAACGGGTAAAGTGGGCTTTTTAGCCAATGACCCTCGGTTAATTGATAAAATCAATGAGTTCGTTATCAGCGGGCACATTACCCAAGATGGTTTTAGCAATTCACTTATTCAGGAGACGGAAGGCAGTATTACCAGATATTTGGAAGACAATTTTAAAATGATGCATTATCGAAGATATACCTGGCCTGTTTCTAGTGTGCATGAGATTTTTAGAGATCATCCAACAACATTTAATCCATATCAGACTTTTTATTGGGTTGTTATAGGAGACAAGCTTGTCCGTATCAAAGGTTTTGGTGATTTGGAACATCAAGGGAATTTTAGTGTTATTAATATGGAATTTGATGATAGTAAGCTGTATTTAATTACTCCAGTTATAGATTTAACAGGTAAAGAAGATCCTGGATTCACTTTTCATTCAGCCAAAGAACGACTAGAAGATTATGCCCGCAAACGTGGGTTTGGGCATCTTATTGAGGCGATGAGTGGTGCTATTTCAATGGCATCTCTTAGGCTGATGTTGGGTGTGTTTGATTTACACGCTGCCCAAGAATATTTGGATAAAGAAATAGAACGATTGACAGAGGTGCCTAGAGAACATCCATGGCCAAAGTCGGAGGGTAAAATACCAATATCGGAACGGGACTTATGGCAAGAGGCAAAAGAAATGGATTCTATCCAATCGATTATTAGACAGGAGTTAGCATATTTTAAAAGAGGAACACCTCAAGGCGCTGAATTTCGAGTTGAGGAAGTTTTTTATGATTTGTATTTAGAAATTGAAGGTAAGCCAGGCGACTATGTCATTTATGGCACGCAGCTTCGTAAAAGCGACTTGACTCTCAATAACGATTTACAAATTGACGATTTGCAATCAGGTCATTTCATTGAAATAATTCGAGAACGGGCTTTGGGGACAATGCCTAAGGCTAGAGACATGGTATTACGGAATATTGAAGCCAATCCACAGAGGTCTCTGGGGTTATTAACAAATTATCAGCATATTTATGAGGGGATAACAGGTTATCTTTATCTAAGATTAGACGAATGGCAACAAGAGAATCAAAATAAGAACATGAAATTTTTGGCCGAAAGACTCATTCGCCACATAAAAGATACGGAAAATGATGATGATAAGGATGATAGGATAGCTTCCAGAATTTATGGATTTATTAAAGGCGGAAGCGGTGCTCATGATCCTGTCCATACTCCTCAAGAGGTGGAGCGATTAATTAATTATGTGGCTTCATATGACCAAAAGGAAAATGACAGAATTAAGGATCTTTTGACTTCTCATCAGCAGCTTTTATTTGAACTCCAGGATATTTTAGGTGATACGCCAGAGGTCAAGCAGTTATATGATAATTGTGTGTGGTTAAAGGCTCAAAGGCCTTCATGGACTACAGACGAAATAGATGGGCTTGATCCTCGTTTCATGAAAGAAAAATTTGGAGCCACTGCTCAATATTCTAATGGGGCCGCCAGAACATGGGATATACGAGGTAGACTTCAAACTGTTTTGATTAATCATTTAACAGATGCTGCAATTAAAAGTGATAGGGCAATGTTTACCATAATAAAGAAAGCAAATGGTCCTGGTGGTATCGACTTGACTCCAGCTCATATGCATCTTCAAACGCAAAATGCTGGTAGTGAAATTAAATTTAATTTAGATCCAGCTTTGATGGCTCAACTGCAAAACGCCCCAGGATTTGTTCCGTTGATTATTAATATCCAGCCGATGGATAATTTAAAAGAATTTTTAGGCATGAGTAATTAACAGTTTATCGTAAAATAAATATTGATTAGTTCATTGTAATACTTTTACTGAAGGATTATACCAGGAGGAGAAAATGAGTTTAGAAAAATTAACTGAAGATGAAAAGAAATTCCTAGAAGGACAGAGAAAATTAATGAAAGGTGTGATGGATTTATCTTTTTATATATGTCTGGGTTTCTTTACACAAAGCATAATTATCATTATTTGTGGCATTTTTAAGGGACAGCTTGTTGAAGAAATAGAGGCGAAGACCTGGGCAGTTATGGAGTTCGTTGGATTTGGATTGATATGTGTGTCTTGGGTTGTTATAAAGCAAAATGCCAGAAAATTCTTGGCAATAATTGATAAATTCTCGGAAAAGTAAGCATTTTTTCTATATTCATTGAAAAGTTTCTGACCAATGCGTAATAACAATAAGTAGGGAATATTTGGTTTTGAATGGATCGTGTCGAATAGCTGCAAATAAGGGATTGCGCTTCATAATATTTAAAATGTGGAATCTTAGGTCTATTATTAGAATATTTTCTTGGCTAATCTTGTTTTTTGGGGGGTGTGTTAATTCCTCCTTTGCCCAAGAGCTCTATCAGGCCCACACCCATGTGCAGCTTGTCAGCGAACAAGCCGCTGTTGTTCCGGGAGGGACATTTTGGGTGGGGCTTGAATTGGTCCTGGATGATGGCTGGCATGTGTATTGGCAAAATCCCGGCGACTCGGGACTGACGCCTAAAATCAAGTGGGCTTTGCCATCGGGTATTAAGGCAGGGGACATCCAATGGCCATATCCGGAGCGTATAAACATAGGGCCATTAACGAGTTTTGGCTATGAACATGAAGTTTTATTATTAGTGCCGGTTAGTCTTGATGGGGCCATTCAATCACCCTCAAATATTAATCTTCATGCGCGGGTGGATTGGCTGGCTTGTCAGGACATCTGCATTCCGGGAAAGGCTGAGTTAAACCTTACTCTGCCCTTGGTGCAGAGTAAGTCCGAGATCACTTTTAATAGTTTCAAGGCTTCCTTTGATCAAGTCCGCCTCAAATTGCCACAATCAATCCTTTCTATTTCAAGTCATGCTATGCTCGACGGCAATCAATGGCATTTGCATATTCAAACTCCCTTAGAAGGCCAGGGGAACATTATTTTTTATCCTTTTCGTGACGATGTCATTGAACACGCGGCGTCTCAGCAAACTCAAGTTACCGATTTTGGATATCAGGTGGTCCTCACAAAATCTCACCTTTATCAAGGCCCCTTGCCAGCTCTTGAGGGTATCGCGGTCAATGCTACAGGTTGGGACTCCCAAGGAAAAATAAAAGCCATTGTCATTCAAGCGCCCATTGAGATGGCTGCCGCCAGGGTGCCATTTATAATGGCATGCCTGTTTGCTTTGATCGGCGGTTTGATCCTCAATTTAATGCCTTGCGTGTTGCCAGTGTTATCGATAAAGGTCCTTCATTTAGTAGAACGCCATCCGGACAGAAGGATAGCATTCACTCATTCCTTGGTCTACGCCTTGGGGATCCTGGTTTCAGTGTGGGCCTTGGCCTTGCTGCTTTTTATTTTAAAAGCCGCCGGACAATTTGCCGGATGGGGATTTCAATTTCAATCGCCGGTCTTTGTTGTCTGTGTAGCCTTGATTTTATTTGTCTTGGCCCTGAATCTTTTTGGTGTGTTTGAATTTTCTATTCCCTCCATAGGCGGTCAGCCTAATCGTCAAACAGGGTTTCAGGCCAGTTTTATCAGTGGCGTCATCACGACGATCGTGGCCAGCCCCTGCACCGCGCCTTTGATGGGGACAGCTTTGACCGTGGGCTTAAGTCAGCCGAATATCGTCGGATTTGGGATATTCACATGCTTAGGACTGGGACTGGCCTTACCTTTTATATTATTGAGCGCTTTCCCTTTTCTTTTGTCCTTTGTCCCAAGGCCAGGCCCTTGGATGGTCCATTTGAAAAAAGGGCTAGGGGTTATTTTATTGGCCTGTGTGATCTGGCTATTATGGGTGTTTGGGATTCAAACCGGAATGGGGGACATATCCAAATTTTATAATCCCCGTCATGAAATTCATTGGCAACCGTATTCTTCCTGGGCCGTGGGCCAGGCGCGGCAAAAGGGCGAAGGGGTGTTTATAGATTTTACAGCGGCCTGGTGCATTAACTGCCAGGTCAATGACCGCCTGGTACTGCAAAATAGCCAAGTGGTCAAGGCTTTCAAGGACCAGGGGATCATTGCATTTAAAGCCGATTGGACCAAATACGATCCGGCCATAACCCAAGCCCTGGCTTCGTTGGGACGGGACAGTATCCCTGTTTATGTGTATTATCCACCAGGGTCCAATGCGCCTAACATTTTACCCCAAATAATAACGCCTAAAATGATTTTGCAACGTATAAAACGTGTTGATAATAAATAGCCCTTTTATTCCCTCCCCTGTACCGTACGGTACAGGGAGGGTTAGGGAGGGGGGAAATCAAAGGAGCCTCTATGTTAAGAATCAATCAGGTACTTATGAATGTTATTGCAATATTGATCTTAGTCTCCGGCGCCGCATTGGCCCAAGTCACAACCAACCAAACCGCCCCCAATTTCACCGCAACAGACACCAAAAATCAAAAACATTCCTTGTCGGATTATAAAGGTAAATTTGTGGTTTTGGAGTGGTTTAATCCTGATTGCCCCTTTGTCAAGAAACACTATGACAGCGGCAATATCCCTCAATTGCAAAAACAGTACACAGCCAAAGGGGTCATTTGGCTTTCCATTGATTCTTCCGCGGCCGGCGAAGAAGGTAATTATCCGCCGGAAGGTCTTAATAAATTCATGGCCAGCAAAGGCGGCGTACCAACGGCCATTTTTGCGGATCCAAACGGCAAGCTCGGCCATTTATATGCCGCCCAGACCACCCCGCACATCTTCGTGATCAATCCCCAGGGCAACTTGATCTATCAAGGCGCCATTGATGATACCCCAAGCGCCGACATGGCGGACCTAAAAACAGCCAGAAATTATGTTAGTGCGGCGCTTGACGCGGCCATGAATGGCAAGCCGGTCACGGTGAGTACTACAAAATCCTACGGTTGTTCGGTCAAATATTAATTCTGCATCGCAAGAAACGGGTGGTTATAATCCCTGGATGAGATATCATGATCTCATAAAGAGGAGACCCCTATGAAAAATGATTTATCCCAACAATCAAAAGATTATGATCGCATCGCCAAGACAATTGGTTTTTTAGAGGAGAATTTTAAGCAGCAGCCGAGTTTGGCGCAGATGGCGGAAAATATCCATGTCAGTGAATTTCATTTTCATCGCCTTTTTCAACGTTGGGCAGGGATCAGTCCCAAAAGGTTCTTGCAGTATTTGACCAAGGAATACGCGAAACAACTCCTTAAAAATTCCGATCTATTGGATGTAAGTTTGTCCGCGGGATTATCTTCTCCAAGCCGTCTGCATGATCTTTTTGTTAATTGTGAAGCCATGAGCCCCGGGGAGTATAAACAAAAGGCCAAAGGGCTTATCATCAATTATGGGTTTCATCCCACACCCTTAGGTGTGTGTTTTATTGCTATAACGGGCCGGGGCCTATGTAATTTATCCTTTATAGATAAGGCCAATCGCGGCAATTTTCTTGATGATTTCCATAAGGTTTGGAAAAATGCCAAATTCAATCGGGACCAGGAAAAAACGGAAAAGTATGTTAAGATGATTTTTTCTCCTCGAATCTCAACAAAGGCAGAAAGCCCCATCAACGTATTATGTAAGGGGACTAACTTCCAGATTAAAGTCTGGGAAGCGCTTTTAAAGATACCTTCGGGAAATCTGGTGACTTATAAGACCATCGCCCAAATGATCGGGTCTCCTAAAGCCGTGCGCGCGGTGGGGACAGCGGTGGGGAATAATCCGATTGCGTATTTGATCCCCTGCCATCGGGTCATCCGCAAGGATGGCTGTATTGGCGGTTACCGGTGGGGGTTTGCGCGCAAAAGAGCTATTTTAGGAATGGAAGCTGTTGATAAAAATGACCTTAAATGAATCCAGCCCTTTTAAGACACGTATGGTGTTGGCCTTCGCGGCTGTTTATCTTATTTGGGGATCGACGTATTTGGCCATCCGTTTTACCATTGAAACCTTACCGCCTTTTTTGTCAGCGGGTTTGCGTTTCTTTTTGGCGGGTTTAATCCTTTATATTTTTGCCCGCTATAAGAATCGAGAACCAGCACCTCAACCAAAACATTGGCAAGCTGCGTTTATCATCGGAGGGTTTTTATTGCTGGGAGGCAATGGCTGTGTTGTTTGGGCGGAGCGCTATGTGCCCTCTGGCCTGGCCGCGCTTTTCATTGCCATTGTCCCTTTATGGATGGTCTTGCTGGAGTGGGGCTGGCATAAAACTAAAAGGCCTTCTACGGGTGTATTTTTAGGTATAGGCATAGGTTTTTTAGGTGTGTGGCTCTTGATGGCCCCGGGATTTTTGCGGCATGGCACGCATAACATTCATTTGGGAGGCGCCTTATTGCTTTTATTGGCCTCATTGTCCTGGTCCATCGGCTCAGTTTATTCGCGCCGCGCCAACTTACCTAAATCGCCCTTTTTATCGACGGCCATGCAGATGATAAGCGGGGGCGCTTTGCTTTTAGTGTTGGGTCTGACCCAAGGCGAATGCTCACGTTTTCATAGCGCGGATTTTAGTACAAAGTCGATCGGTGCCCTGATCTATCTGGTACTATTCGGCTCTCTGGTGGCGTTTACTGCCTATCTTTGGCTTTTAAAGAACGTGGGTGTCGCGCGCACATCCACCTATGCCTTTGTCAATCCCGTGGTCGCCCTATTTTTAGGCTGGGCTTTCGCCGGAGAAAAATTAGACGCCCAAACAGGGATTGCAGCGCTTTTTGTTTTAGTTGCTGTTATCGTTATTACGATTTATCATAAAGAACCTGCTATTTCAAAAGTCTGAGGAGAATGTCATGAAATACTTGATACAAACAATGGGAATGGTGTATTTATTGCTAGTCACTTTCACAGCGTCAGCCCAAGAACCAAATCAAATCCTTCAACTGACGCTCAAATCCGACAAGCAGACTTTTTCGATTGATGAAAATGTAAACCTGAAATTAACCATAAATAATTTAAGTTCCCAAGAAATACGGCTTTTTGAAGGGGGTCATTTTCGAACTATAGTTATTTTAGATGGAAAAGATTATAAAAACACAGGGGCTATAGCTTGGGGCGGACCTGGTTCTGTGAGTCCTAAGGGAGAGATAGGTATTGGTATTGGATTAGGGGCCTATGGCATTACCAAGGACATATTGGCCGCAGGCAAGCATCAAATAGCGGTGAAATTTAATGGGGCCATTTCCAACGCGATCACTATTCAGATTGATGTTCCCAAAAGATCCATCGAGAAGCAATAAAACAATGGAAAAAATTACTAGTTTTCAAAATGTCTTAATTAAAAAGGCCCAAGCTTTACGCGAGGCTAGTGAACGGCGTTTGCAGGGGATGACGATCATTGATGGGGCGCGTGAGATCAAGCGGGCGTTTGAATCTGGGATAGGTTTGACACAAGTTTTTTACGTCCAGGGCCCGCAAGAAATGTTGATGAAACAATTGATAAATAAAAAAATAGAATGCATTGAGGTCAGTGATAAAGTAATGGAAAAGATTGCATATGGCGAGCGTCATGAAGGTATTATTGCTTTGGCTAAGACGCCGTTTTTTTCCTTAAAAGACCTAAAGTTATCTGTGCATCCATTAGTGGTTGTTCTTGAATCATTAGAAAAGCCAGGAAATTTGGGAGCCATTTTACGCACCTGCGACGGGGTGGGGGTTGAAGCTGTTTTGGTTTGTGATCCAAAGACGGATGTTTATAATCCCAATGTCATCCGTGCCAGCACAGGGGTTATCTTTAACATTCCTGTTGTCTGTGCAACACCAGAAGAAATAGCTTCATTCTTAAAATTAAAGAAAATCAAAATCTGTGCTTCCGCGCCCTTAGCCCAAAAATCATATACCCAGGCAGATTTTAAAGGCGCTTGGGCTCTGGTGATGGGCAGTGAGGATAAAGGCTTATCTGATTTTTGGCTAAAAAAAGCTGACTTGACGGTGAAGATTCCCATGAAGGGAATCGCAGACTCCTTGAATGTTTCCATATCCGCCGCCATCATCCTCTACGAAGCCCTGCGACAAAGATAGTTTAAAAATATATTCCCTCCCCCTCCGTGGGGAGGGTTAGGGAGGGGGGATCTGATTTTATATGCGTCTACAAGTATTCTTATCACATAACGGCGTCTCTTCCCGCCGCGACGCCATGGAAATCATCCAGTCCGGCCGCGTCAAGGTCAACGGCCGCATCGTCAAAGAACCATCCACTGCAGTGGAAGGCCATGAAGAGATCACCGTTGATAATCAAAAAATCGGCACAAAAGAATACGCCTATGTCATGTTAAATAAACCAGCCGGATACACCACCACCAAGGACGACATGCATGCCGAGAAGACAGTGATGGACTTACTGCCTTCGTCCATGCGCCATTTAGCCCCCGTGGGCAGGCTGGACCGTGACAGCGAGGGGCTTTTATTATTGACCAATGACGGGGATTTAAGCTTTCATTTGACCCACCCTAAATTCCACGCGGACAAAACCTATCTGGTGCGCGTCAAGGGTGAGTTGACCAAGGCCAAGCAAGCTAAAATGGAGGGTGGTGTTGTTGTTGAAGGCAAAAAAACTGCCCCTTGCCGTATTATGGAACTTAAGTATAATGGCACGGACACCGAATTTAAGATCACCCTTAATGAAGGCCGTAAACGTCAAATCCGCATGATGGCCAAAAGTGTGGGCCATTATGTCAATTATTTGTGCCGCTTGTCCATGGGGAAGCTCCTGCTTGGAAATTTACCCAAAGGGCAGTGGCGAATTTTAACACGAGAGGAAATCAATTCGTCATTCTGAGGCGTAGCCGAAGAATCTTTAAAGAATTAATTTTATTAAGATCCTTCGCTTCGCTCAGGATGACAATATTGTAAATATGATAACAATAAGCAATTTATCCAAGAATTTCGACGAGCGCATGCTTTTGGAAGATGTTTCCTTAAGTATTTTTCCCGGTGAGCGCATCGGATTGACAGGCCCCAATGGTGCGGGCAAATCCACCTTGTTCCAAATTATTTTAGGCCAGATGGAACCCACCGAAGGATCAGTGAACATCCAAAAGGGTCTGAATATCGGCTATATGGCCCAGGAAGCGAAATACGCCTCTGACCGCACGGTCATGGAAGAGATGACCTCCGGCGATGAAGAGATCCGCCGTTTGCTCGAAGAGAAGCACAAACTTGAAGACGATCAAAAAGCAGACAGCCCGCGCTATGGGGACATTTTGGAACAATTGGAACATAAAGGGATTTATGAGCTGGAACACAAGGCTGAAAAGATCCTCACGGGTTTGGGTTTTAAAGAGGGAGATTTCCATAAGCCCATTGCCCATCTTTCCGGCGGATGGCAGATGCGCACCCAATTAGCCAGGATGTTGACGTACAAGTATGATTTGATCTTGCTCGATGAGCCGACCAATTATCTGGATTTGGAAGCCACCATTTGGCTTAAAGGGTATCTATCCAATTACGATGGCACCTTCATCATCATTTCGCACGATAAGATTTTCCTTAATGATGTCACGAATTACACGCTTGTCCTGGATGATGCACGGATGACCAAGGTCAAGGGTAATTATGAAGCCTATGAAGAAGCCAAGGAAATGCGTAACCGTTCCCTGGAGAAACAACAAAAAGTGGTGGAAGCCAAGCGCGAGCAATTAGAGCGTTTCACGGAACGCTTCCATGCCCAGCCCAACCGGGCCTCCGCGGTGCGCAATAAACGTAAAATGCTCGACCGCCTGGAAG
>Ga0206950_1068_pt1 | contig 25400 bp, 20 predicted proteins | sample Alteio_BWOrgHeat_41_FD_152954 | JGI IMG/M metagenome (GOLD analysis project Ga0206950, IMG submission 152954) | Enriched cells from forest soil in Barre Woods Harvard Forest LTER site, Petersham, Massachusetts, United States -... | ecosystem: Environmental > Terrestrial > Soil > Temperate forest >... | reverse complement strand
ATGCCGGGGGCAGCGTGGCCCTGGAAATAGACTAGATCGCGGTCGCCTGCCTCGGTCTGAGCACGCAGGAAATGGTTGAAGGCGACTTCATAAAGCGTAGCCGCCGAGGCAAAGGTCGAGATGTGTCCGCCGATGCCCTCCTGGATTTTGTTGGCGCGCACCACCATGGCCAGCGCATTCCAGCGCACCAAGCTCTTGATGCGGCGTTCCATTTCCTGACTTCCGGGAAATGGGGCCTGTTGTTCCGATGGGATTGTGTTCTGATAAGGAGTGGTTGCGGTGAACGGAAGGTTTACTCCAGCAGCGCGTTTGGCGTGCAGCGATAGTTGCTGCAGCAGCCTCCCTGCGCGCTCCGGGCCGCCTTGCGAAAGCACGTAATCCAGGGAATCCAACCACTCTCGAGTTTCCAGAACTTCCAAGCCATTGGTCTGCGTCTCGGCCACGTCTGTTTTACTCCATATTGAATGTGAACCTTCCATCATAGACAATCGCGGGGAATTTTGCTGGCTGCGAATCTGCTGGTGCAGTATTGTCACCCGTGGTTGGGACACGAGCGACGTAGGGAACGAGTTGATCATGGAGTTTGTAGGCGAGATCGATACTAGGAATCGGGCGGTGTTACGAATTCGGAACAGGTTCCATTACGGGAACGGCATTATCGGGGCACGATATATCGCATCGAATTCTTGACGAAACGTACTATAATGGCGCGCGCTGGAAAAGCTGCAAGTATTTTCATCTTGGGTACTTCCGACGGGGCGAACTGGGGGTCATATGTCCATCAGGGGTCAGAGTCTTCGGATACTGAGGGAGCAATTGGGGTTGACCATGAGGGATGTGGAGAACGCCAGCACCAGGATCGCAGCGAAGCACGGGAATGACGAGTTTATTATTGCTCCGAGTCGGCTTTCGGATTTCGAAACAAAAGGAGTGGTGCCGAGTATTTACCGCGTATATGCCCTGGCTGTCATTTACCGCCGGGACATGCGCGAGTTGTTGTCGTGGTACGGAGTGGATTTGAACGCGGCCACGTCCGATTTGGACTTTGCTATTCCACCCCGGTCGCACGTTTCCGAGGCCCTGGCCAATCTATCGAGCGTGGAGATGCCCGTGCGCCTGGATCCAAGTTTTGATGCCCGTCGCACGGTCAACTTTGGCCGGATGGTGGAGCAGTGGGGGCAGGTTCCGCTGGCTTATCTCGCACAATTCGCCACCTGCCAGTACACCTACGGCTATATCGGCAGTGAGGACCTGACCATGTACCCAATTCTGCCGCCGGGGAGCTTTGTTCAGATTGATGAGTCGAAGAATAAGGTAGCGGAAGGGGGCTGGCGATCGGAGTACGAGCGCCCCATCTATTTTGTGGAGACCCGAAACGGTCACACCTGCTGCTGGTGCACCCTCACGCGGGAGGAGATTATTCTGCAGCCGCACCCGTTATCGCCGGTGGCGGCGCGGGTTTTAAGATTTCCCCAACAGGCGGAGATTGTAGGTCAGGTGGTAGGGATGGCGATCAGGCTGGGGGATTGGCGTCCCGTTTTGGATTTTTCAACAAGCTCGAAAGCGCGTGAAGCACTGAATTAAGGTGGCGGGCGGAGCCGGCGCCGGGTTCGGGCGGCAACAGGTTTGTGGTGTTGGCGGCGAGTCTTTCCGTATAAGCGGCCGGCGGCAGTTCCGCCAATTCGCTGGATTTCTCTGCATCCTCCACTAGTTGCCGGAAGGGCATGGCAAGCACCTTCGACAAGGTCGAGCGGTGTGCTACGGCCAGAGCTCTTTTAGCCGCCGAATCACCGTGAACCTGAGCCAGTCCCCAGTGGCCATATCCGCGTTCTTTGTCCCGCAAACCTGAAACATATTCCAGCGCCCGCAAGCATCCCGCGACTGCTTTTAGGGTCGTTTCCTGCAGATCTTCGAGCGCAGAGATTAGAGTCATGGCCGTTACACTTTTGGAAACTCTAAATTAATCATACTCCCTCTCGTAGGTTCGTTCCTGTCCCCCATTATTGCAGGTGCAATCCCACTCCAGAAAGGATTTCACCATGAAAAATAGCTTACGTTGGTTGGCTGTTATGCTGCTTCTCGGCGTGTTTTCAACGCCGTCCCTGTTGGCCGTGACTGATGGCAACCCGGACGGTCCACCGCCAGTAAGGCATGGGAAAACTGCGCCTTCGACGGATGGTAACCCGGACGGCCCACCCCCAATTGTGCGCCATGGTCCCGTGATCTAGGCGAGGCAAGATCTTGATTGTATAAGTCGTTGTGGGCTACCGAGGAACGGAGTATAGTTTGAGCTCGGTAGCCCATGTCCTTCTTGCGCGCACTTTGGTACTACCTTTGGATCGCTCCTCATGTATTGCAAGTGATCATTGTTGTTCTGATGATCCGTCGCCGATGGTTGCAGCAGTTTCCGATGTTCTTTTTGTACACTGCGTTTGAAGTTCTGCAGTTCGCCATATTGTTCTCAATATCTCGGACCCACGTTGGTTTTGGGAGCGGCTATGCGCATGCGTATTCGGTGGGCCTGGCGCTCAGTACGGCGATTCGCTTTGGCGTCATTCAGGAATTATTCAGGCACTTCTTTCGCAGGTATCCGGCACTGGAGGGATCAGGGAGGTTGTTGGTTCGAGGCGCGACCGTGGTGCTGCTTGTTTTGGCGGTGGGATTGGCTTTCGCGGCGCCTGGCAAGGGCGCGGATATCCTCTTGAATACTACCTACGTTTTGGATAGGACGGTCAGTGTATTGCAGTGTGGATTGCTAATTTCATTGTTCATGTTCTCGCGGTATTTTGTACTATCGTGGAGCAGCCGTGCCTTCGGGATAGCCTGGGGTTTGGGGATGTTCGCCGGAGTGGAATTGGCTGCTGCGGTGATTCGGCTTCACCTGGGAGGATTTGGCAATAGTAGTGTCAACCTGATTACTATGGCAACGTACCATGCCTGTGTCCTGATCTGGATTTTTTACCTTACAGTTGCTGAGCGTGAGCCCCGGGGTGTTTTGAAGGCGATTCCGGAGCATGATCTGGATATCTGGAACCGGGAGTTGCAACACTTGATACAGCAATGATGATTACTTTCTTTCTTGTTTTGGCCGCGGTCTTGATGTCCGTCGGTCTTTGGTGGCTGGCCAAGGGGCGGGCCGTACCAGCCTCCCTTTTGGAGAATCCAGCTGCGCACTTCCGCTATGTTGACGTCGAAGCGTTCCGTAATCTGATTGACCCAGCGGAGGAGGAATACCTTCGTCAACGACTTGCCGCAGCGGATTTCAGGAGAATCCAGCGGGAGCGCCTGCGCGCGGCGGTGGATTATGTTTTCGGCGCTGCCCATAACGCTGCTCTGTTGGTGCGCGTTGCCGAGGCGGCGCAGCAGAGTCCGGACCCGGCGACAGTTTCTGCGGCGGGAAAACTGCTCGAAAGCGCGATTCAGCTCCGGCTCAACGCTTTCAATGCGGTAGTGCGGCTTTATCTCGGAATGGTGTTGCCGGCATCGCGATCCTCATCAATCGCCATGGTGGAACGTTACGAGTCGCTCACGCGGCAGGTTGTCATGTTAGGACTGCAAACCCCAGTGCCGGGAATTTCTTCAACCGCGCTAATTCAGCAGTAACCGCTCAGGACGGGACCTCAAAGAGCATCCTCTTGATTTGCTGTGTTTGCCTTAAGTGATGGGCTGCGGTGAACTTTGCTGATCCGAACTACCTCGCCTTCCACAGGACCATGAGAGTGAGCACGACCGGTAGATAGATCACTGATGCGTGAACTACGCGGCCGGCCATAACCTTAGAAGCAGAACGCGTGAGCTTGGCCACGTGGTAGAGCAGGAATGCCCCGGCCAGAAACATCCCACTCATATAGATTGGCCCGCCTCGACTGGCCAATGGCAGCATGGTGACGCCGATCAGGATGAAGGTGAAACCGACGATTTCAGCACGCGTGAAGCGAGCGTCAAAGTCGAAGCTTGGAAGCATGCGATAACCGGCGCGGTCGTAATCCTCGCGGTACATCAACGCGATGGCAAGGAAGTGGGGGAATTGCCAAAGAAATAGGATTGCAAACAGAAACCAGGCGGAGCGATCGATGGTCGCGGAAGCCCCAGCCCAGCCGATCAGAGTTGGCATCGCGCCCGGAAAAGCTCCCAGCAGAGTGCATAATGGGGTTCGCCGCTTCAACGGGGTATAAATCAGCAGGTAAGATAGCAACGTGGAAACGGCCAAAAACGCCGAAAGCAGATTCACGGCGAGCGCCAGATAGATGCCACCAGTGACGCTCAATCCCAGTCCAAACACGAACGCCGCGCGGGAACCAATGCGGCCCGAGGGCAAAGGCCGGGTCGCGGTGCGGCGCATTTGACCGTCCCAGACCCGTTCCATCCATTGGTTCAGGGTTGCCGTACCGCTGGCCACCAACAGAGTTCCCACCAGGGTGTTGATTAGTCCTGCAATCCTGAAAGGTCCGCGCGACGCGAGATAGTAGCCCGCTGATGTAGTCATGAGAATCAGCAGGTTCACCTCTGGTTTGGTCAGAGTGTAGTAGTCGCGAAGTTTGAAAGTCAGCGTTTTCAACAGTGTGGGATTTTCCATTCCGTTCGTGGCCGCCATTTTACCAGTCTTGTGCGGTTTCGTGTGCGTGCTTCTGTTGAGAATTGGTTTTACTCGCCAGCTTACGGAATAAATCATTCAGGGAACGTGGGAGGAATAATAGGGACCTGATCTCAATTGCGCAAGAGGTGATGGGAGTGCGGCGCGAAATTCTCTGATTGGAATTAGCAATCCGACAGAAGCCTAGTCAGGCAGTCACGAATTGCCCCGGCCTGGTGGCAAGAATTCTGGCGACCGATGCGGCCATCTTTCTTGCCTGAGAACGACTCTGGCCGAGGATCACCGGTCGCACAAAACCGAACACGAGCCCCAGCATGCCGGCGGAGTGGGCCAAAATCTCGGCAGCGTCGGGCCGGAGGCTCCCTCGGGACCCGTGATTCTGCAGCCGGTTCAGCACGGCCTTGGTTCGAGAGGAAATGAGCGCCTTGTTCATCACGCTACCCATCTGGGGATCCACGATGGCGCGAGACAGGAACACGCGCAGGAAGTCCCGGTTATCCCACATGCGCTCGACTTCGTGGTCCACTAACTGGAGGAATTCGTCCTCCAAGCTGAGCGTTGGCCCGAGCCCCTCGGCGCCTTCCGATGCTTCTTTCTGAGAGCGATGCTCAACCAGGGCGTCGAGCAGACCAGCTTTTCCTCTGAAGTAACGATGGATCAGGCCCTCGGCGCAACCCGCTGCCGCCGCGATTTCGCGCGTGGTAGTGGATTCGTAGCCTTTCGAAGCAAACAAACTCAAGGCGGCAAGCATGAGGGCATGTTTCTTGCCAGCACGATTGCGGGTGCGCTTGGGACGGCCACTCTGTTTCTTGTTTCCAGCTAGAACACGCCGCACGCGGGCCGGAGCTCCGTTCGAGGTTTTGACTGGCTTCATGGCGCGCTGCACGAGTACGACTCGCGACCATAGCACTCAAGCGCAATTGGACTGTGACAGACTTGTCCAAGTTTTGTAAAAGATTTGTCAAAACTGTGTCGGGGGCCCAAAACCTGTCAAAACACTGTATTCGCGCATGCTTCGTGTGGGTCGGGCGAACGTGAAAACGGCATCCTACTCAATTACAATCGCCGGAGTCAGGACAAGGCGCTAAAGTTTGCGATCCATGAAGAATACATTTTGCCGGGTTGATTCTCGCGACACTGCTCGTCGGAAGCGCATGCTGCCAGCGATCGGATCCAGCTTATTTTGGCTCCGGCGGTTAGTGAGCCTGTCTCTGGGATTCGTAGCATTAAGCGCGGTTATGTTGGCGACCCCAGGGCGCGACAAGAAAAGAGAAGATCTTGGCACCGGGTTCTCAACAGAGATTGCCGCCTCAGAAAGCGAGGTGCTGCAGTCGGTGGAAGCGGTGGCTGGGGATGGTATTGTCCAGGGAACGAAGGAGTACAACAAAGACAAATTCGTCGAGCACGCCAATGCCGAGCCTTCTTCTCCTCTGTTTCCGGCTTGGACGGGCACCGGCACCGTGTTTTATAAGGTTCGAACCAAGATCCTGGCCCCCGACAACTTCAAGGAAGCGAATGACGAAGGCACGCTGGCGGTACGTTACGTGGTGCGGGCCGAGGATGCATCGAAGACGATCTTGCGGATTGACGCGGTGTTTGTGGAAGATTTTCGGCGCACGGTGCATGCCTCCAATGGCAGCGTCGAAAACGCCGAGTACAAGGACATTCAGGACCACTTGGATGCTCTTGAGCTGCAGAAAACGGAGGTTCGTGAAGCTGAGGAGCACCGCCAACGGGAGTTGGCCAAGCAAGCTCTCGCGCGGAAGAGTGAAGAGGATGAGACTGCGACCGTTGGCGCCGGAGAGAGTGCGGTGCAGAGTCTCGAGCAGCACGTTCAAGACCTGCGCCGCCAGGCCGAGCGGGTTATCAAGGCTCCGGGGGCCGAGCTTAAGTCCGCCCCATTTCACGGCGCCACAAATTTGCAGTCGCTGCAGACCGGTACGGAGGTCGTCGTCGTGATCGCAACTCCCTACTGGTATGGCGTGGAGACCGAAGATGGGAAACACGGCTGGATTCATCACTCGCAATTGGAGTTATTGCCTTGAGAGAGCTATGGCAAGTCGATGCGAGTCGTCGAGTCGCGATTTTGTTCTGCCTGGTTGTCTTGATGGTGAGCGAACCGTCCACTCGCGCTCAGAACACCACGAACGAACGCGAGTTTCCACAATCGAAGGCAGTGGTGGGAAAGATTGTCGGACAATTACAGTCTTCAGCTTCGGGGAAGTTGCCAGTGCTGGACGGTTTCGCGCGAACAGGGGATCGCGCCCTCGATCACTACAGTCGAGGCTACTACCAGTGTTCGGCTACGGTGAAATCCGCACCCTCAGGCGGATCTCGGGTGCAGGTCAGCGCTAAGATCACAGCCTGGTATGCGGATGAGGTTGGGGGGGAGTCCGGGTATCAGGTGTTGCCCTCGAATGGCCGTCTGGAAAGCGATTTTCTGGATCGCGTGGTGGAGGCGCTTGCGGGATCCATTGCTACCGCCGGTGCAACAGCGGGTGCACTTCCTCGCAAGAGTTCGCCTGCGCTGCTGGCACCGACCATATCAGCACCCGAACCTGGAGATGGCGAGTCGGGCGGGAGAGCGCCGGGGTCCAGTTTGTCGTTCAAGACCGGAATAATTAGCTCCGAGCATCCAGCGTCGCCGGCCACGCAGAAGGCCATTGTGGACAAGCACGAGGAGGAACTCACTGCCCAAGCAAAGAGTTTGGCGGAAATACTGCGCAACACAGCTCATCCCGCCAACCTAGTGGCGGTGAAGAAGCAGGGAACTCCTATTCTCACCAGCCCGAACGAAGGGGCCAAGGTTGTGTTTTTGGCGGACGCCGAAGACGAATTTGAGATTCTGGACAAGAACGTGAACTGGGTCCATGTGCGGATTTCGAGGCTGTCGCGCGGGTGGATCCGGCGCTCCAGCCTGGAGTTGCCGGAGGCCGACACACCGATCGCGGCGAGTTCAGACGCTCCGCAGCCCGCAGGTGTTCCGACCTTTCAAGTAAGAGACGAACAAACCTCGACATTCCCAGGAGCGTGGGAACCGCTTCGGGGCAAGACTGTTCGGATTCTTACGGTGCAGAAAACGGGTGGGCCATCGTCCAATGCGAACGCGAAAATGGATTTTGCAAAGGCGTTGTTTGAGAAAGAATACGCCGAACTTGTCAAAGCACCCAGTACGACGGCCGGCGTGGTATTGATTTTTGACTCAGAGGATGGAGGAATGGTGGCCGCCCCCTTGCTCACGTTGCAGGCCTGGAAGGACGGCACGTTGTCCGACCAAGCATTTTGGCGGCGGTGTTTCTTCGACCCTCCCAAAATGTTCACTCCATCCACTACTGGGTCACAGTAAATACTCCGGAACTATTTGCCGTTCCCCCAGGAGTAAACACTTGAATCTTGCCGGTCAGCGCGCCGGTTGGAACAGTGGCTGTGATCTGAATGTCGGAGTCCACGGAGAACGTGATTGCCTTCACACCGCCAAAGCTCACCTTCTTCGCCCCGGTGAAGCTTGTTCCGGTGATGGTCACCTGCGTGCCCACTGGCCCGCTGGTGGGACTAAAGCTCAAGATCGCGGGAGTGACACGGAACACTCTGTTGCTGGTCAGCTTTCCTCCGTGCGTAGCGACGGTGACCGAGCCCGTCGTGGCACCAGCCGGAACTACCGCGGTCATATAGGTATCGGAAACAACAGAGAAGGTTGCGGAGACTCCGTGAAACGAGACTTTGGTTGCGCCGGTTAGACCCTGGCCGAGGATTTCGATTGTGTTTCCGACCTTGCCCGAGAAGTCTGGGCCGACGAAGCTGACGAACGGGCCCAGCCCCATGCCCAGGCTATAAATTACGCCCTTAGCTTGCGAACCGCCTCCGTACGTCTGTCCGTAGAGGGTTCCGGTGGTGTGCTGGAACAAAGTAACTTGTGGATCTGCACCCGGGAACTTGCCGACAACGTTGGTCAGGAAAACAAGGTCGGTGAAAATGCCCTTCGAGGTAAGCTGAAACAAAGTTCCGAAACCTACTCCGGGATCGGAAGTTGTGGCTCCATAGAAATTGCCGTCGGTCGCCTGAACCAGGCCAGCAAACGGCGCCAGCCCAAATGTATCGTTAGCAAAATTCCGGAGGACTGTTAGAACGCCGGCGGGGGTCATCTTGTAAGCGACGCCTTCACCGCCCGATCCACCGCCACGAGTTGTCCCATAAAAATTTCCGTCGGTAGCCTGAATGATTCCGCCCATGGGACGTTGTCCGTCGGTGCCGTTGAAGCTGTGGAGAAGAGTAAACTTGCCATGCGGCGTAATCTTGAAGATGGTGCCGTTCACGTTTGTTCCCGAGCCGCCCAGTGTGGTGCCATAGAAATTTCCGTCGGTACCCAGAATCAAATCTGTGGGATAGCGAATCACGCCGTCAAAGGTGAAGAGGGTTGTCAGCTTGCCGGAGGGTGTCATTTTGTAAACCGTTCCAAAGACATCTCCGCCACCGTTGCTGGTTGTGCCGTAGAAATTGCCGTCATTGCCCTGGACCGGAGGAGCCACCGGCGATTCACCTTCACTCACACCGTTGAAGCCGTGCATGATGGTGAATTTTCCGCTGGGAGTGATCTTGAAGACGGTGCCAAACCCCGGGATGCCTCCCGTAGGAGTTGTACCGTAAAAGTTTCCATCGGTACCCAGCATCAAGCCGCCTTGAGGAAATGCGCCGTCATTGAATTTGGGATTGGCGGCGAAGCTGTGCAAGACGGTCACCTTGCCCGCTGGCGAAAGTTGAAACGCAGTCCCTCCCTCGTTATTGTTCACCCCACCATTGGTTGAGGTGGTGTACATGTTTCCGTCGCGGCCTTGTGCGAAAAGACCCATCCAAGCTGGGGTATGGGGATCTCCGGTTGCGGTTCCGAGGTTGTACAGGACGGTATAGGTTTGCGCGTTGAGAGCCCCTGTGCTGGCGATGACAATGACAACGGAAAGAAGGTGCAATCTTGCCAAGCGGGTAAGTCGCATTAGGTATTCTCCAAAGTCGTACAATTTTGGCGATGTGCAAACGGCTTTCCGTTCTTACAGCGTGACCGTGAAGTCTGTGGGGCTGGTTGCGGTCCCATGCGGAGTTGTGACCTGAATCCTGCCGGTCAGCGCGCCGGTTGGAACCGTAGCGGTGATCTGGGTGTCGGAATCCACAGTAAATGTGGGTGCCTTTACTCCGCCAAATGTGACCTTGGTAGCGCCGGTAAGATTGGTTCCGGTAATTGTCACTTGGGTCCCTACCGGGCCGCTAATCGGGCTGAAGCTCGTAACGCCAGGGAGTACGCGGAATGCTCTGTTGCTGGTCAGCACCCCAGTGGGGATGGTCACGGTCACAACGCCTGGAGTCGTGCCGGAGGGAACCACTGCGGTGAGATAGGTGTCGGAGACAGCAGTGAAAGTTGTGGCTGCGGTTCCGTTGAACGAGACCGCGGTCGCTGCTTTGAGTCCCTGGCCGAGGATTTCGACGGTGTTTCCCACGGCACCGTAGGGAGCGACCATGCTAATGAATGGTTTCAAGCCCATATCAAGGCTGTAGAAAACGCCTTGGTGGCGGCCGGAAGTGCCGCCGTTCATCGTGTCTCCGTATAGAATCCCGTTGGTGTTCTGAATCAGAGTAACTTCAGGGAACTCACCCAACAAAGAACCCGTGGTGTCCTGGAAGTTGTGAACGATGGTAAATTTGCCTTTTGGCGTGACCTGAAAAATCGTTCCCTTGTTGTTGGCGCCGCCGCCGAGGGTGGTTCCGTAGAGGTTGCCGTCGGTCGCTTGCACCAGACCGCCGAAAGGGTTGGATCCGTCTTTGCAGCTGGCAAGAGTGCAGAAGCTGTTGAGCACGGTGAGCTTGCCACCTGGAGTGACTTTGAAAGTGACTCCCTGGGGAAGGATGGTGGAGGCGCCGCCATACTCCGTGGTTCCATAGAAATTGCCATCCGTACCTTGCACCAGACCGCCAACCGGGTTGGCCCCGTCGTGGCATCCTTTTAGCGTACAGAAGACATAGAGCACCGTGTATTTGCCCGCGGGGGTGACCCTGAAAATGACGCCAGCGTTCTCGAAGGCTTTCCCTACCGTGCCTCCGTGATTCGTCGTCCCATAGAAATTGCCGTCTGTCCCCAGAACCAGTGGGGAGTCAGGGTTGGCGCCATTAGTCTGATCGAATGTCCAGATGACTTTGAATTTCCCCGAAGGCGTGATCCTGTATATGACGCCACAACCGCCGAAGCCATAGGTACATATTTTCGTGTTTCCCCCCTCAGTCGTAGTGCCGTAAAAGTTGCCGTCCATGCCTTGGACTGGCGGGGCAGTAGGCTCGGTTCCGTTGACGCCGGTCAAGACGTTGAAATCGGTGACCTTGCCAGATGCGGTCATCTTCCAGACATTCCCGCCAAAGTCCCCCCCGATACTCGTGCCCCAGAAATCTCCATCTGTCCCCAGCGTCACGCCGCTGAGGGGCCCGCCTTGGTCCCCGTTTTGCGAGCCGAAGCTGTGCAGCAGAGTCATCTTTCCCTTGGGCGTGATCTTGAAGGCGGCGCCACCGCTATTGCAACCGCTCCCAAAGGTCCCCGTTGAGCTATATAAATCGCCGTCCCGGCCCTGCGCGATGATGCCTGACGATTGCGGATTAAGCGGATCGCAGTGGACGTTCCCGAAGTTGTACAGCACTGTGTAGGTTTGGGCGCGGAGTGCCGTAGTGCTTGCCGCAAGCAGGAAAATGAGTGCCGCGAGTACCTGGAATTTCAAGACGACAGTGGTTTTCATAAGACTCTCCTCGAATAGAACGGGTGCCGTAGAAGCCGGCTGTTTCTACGCCTGGGGTTGGCGGATGATCTGGCTTGGGTTCCCGGAACTGGCAACGGGCAGCAACAATACCACAGAACCGGTTCCGGAATTGTAAAGAGTTGCATAAGACTTTAACTCTGCAAAATGTGCAGAACCGCCGTCCCTGGCGGGTTTTGCGCCCTAAGTCCATTAGGGGCCTGGAGCTTAAAGCGCGCTAGCTTGACCGCGGGCCGACTGGTGTCAAAAGCGGTTGCACGGCGAGTCCTAGACTGATAGCATTCCGGCCAAGGATGCTTGTGCTCCAAGCCCGTATTCCGGGTGGCTCCCCCTAGGCCAGCCTTCAGTAAGCATTGCGCAAGACTGCGGGAAAAACTGTCATGGCGTTGCCAAATAGTCGGCCTTTGACCGGACTCGGAGCCGAGGGGCTAGCCGCCACGCCGGAGGAACGGCGGGCGCTAGATCATTTGTTCAGTGTGACTTACGAAGAACTGCGCCGCCTGGCTTCAAGCGTGAAGCGAAGTGATCCTGGGGCCACGCTCAGCCCCACAACCATGGTCAACGAGGCTTGGGTGAAGCTGGCGAAGACACCCCGTTTTGCATCCACGTCGCGACTGCATTTCAAGCGGATTGCCGCCCGCGCCATGCGCCAAGTCCTAATTGAGGCGGCCCGGCGCAAGCATGCGTCGAAACGCGGCGGGGATGAAGGAGTGACGGTCATCACATTCGACGAATCACATCAAACGAAAGCCTCCTGTGGAGAAGAACTGCTGGCACTGGATACCGCGCTGGACGAGTTGGCGAGAATTCAACCACGTCAAGCCATGATGGTGGAAAGTCGTTTTTTTGGGGGGCTCGATATCACCGAGATTGCGGCTTTGCTGGCCGTGTCCGAAGCCACGATATTGCGTGACTGGCGCGCGGCCAAGGCCTGGCTGGCGCAGGAACTCCGTCGAGCGAGCTGACCCAACGGGCTTCGCAAACGCGGTACCAGGGAGCAAAATGGATAGCACACGCTGGGAAAAAATCCAAGCGTTGTTTCATTCCGCAACCGAATTGCCGCAATCTGAGCGAGGTGCATTCGTCAGGGCCTCCTGCGGCGACCAAGATCTCATTGCCGATGTCCTGGGAATGCTGCAGGAAGACGCGCAAGGCACGTCCCTGCTTGATCATGACCTGGCCCACGTCGCGCAGCACGTTCTGGATGAACTTCCTACCTCGCTTCCGACCAAAGAGTTCGGCCCATATCGTATTAAGGAATTGCTGGGCGAGGGTGGGATGGGCGTGGTGTATCTTGCGGAGCGTCCTGACCTGGGCACCCTGGTGGCCATCAAGATTCTTCGCGACGCGTGGCTGTCCCCGGCGCGGCGGGAACGTTTCACCAGCGAACAGAGAACGCTGGCGCAGCTCAATCATCCTTCGATCGCGCGCCTTTACGATGCCGACACTTTGGCGGACGGTACGCCGTGGTTCGTCATGGAGTATGTCGAGGGCCTGCCGATTACGGAGTACTGCCGACAGCACAAATGCACGGTTGAGGAGCTTCTGCGAATGCTGCGCCTGGTCTGTGAAGCTGTGCAGTACGCGCATCAACATGCGGTGATCCACCGTGATCTGAAGCCTTCGAACATATTTGTGAAGGCCGATGGTTCGGTAAGGCTGCTGGATTTCGGAATTGCGAAGCAACTCGAGACGCTTGAATCCGGTGTGGAACAGACCCAAACTGGCCTGCGTCTGATGACGCCTGCTTACGCGGCGCCGGAGCAAGTACGAGGCGACCGGCTGGGAGTTCACACCGATGTTTATTCTCTCGGGATGGTGCTATATGAGCTTTTGGCTGGACGCTTGCCGTTCGACTTGTCGAAACGTACGCCGGCGGAAGTGGAGACGATGATTGTTGAGGCCGAACCGGGAAAGCCGTCTGATGTGGCTGGGGGAAGGGTTGCGGGGGAGCGTTTTCCGGGAATCAGCAAAACATCGTGGGCTGACCTGGATGTGCTGTGTCTGACCGCAATGCACAAGGATCCGGAGCGGCGGTATCGTTCGGTGGAAGCGCTGATCCGCGATATTGATCACTACCTGAAGCGGGAGCCTCTCGAAGCACGCCCGGATTCGATGCGGTATCGGGTGGGAAAATTTGTCCGGCGGAATCAACGCTCCGTTGCTGTGTCGGCGCTTGTGATTACAGTCATCGTCGGTCTCGTGATTTTCTTTACCGTTCGTTTGGCGCGAGCCAGAAATGCTGCGCTTGCCGAGGCCGCTCGCACCGAGCGAGTGCAGCGCTTCATGATGAACCTGTTTCAGGGCGGTGACGAATCCGTAGGCCCGTCGGGTGATTTGCGCGTAATTACGATGGTGGATCGCGGAGTGCGGGAGGCGCAGGCGCTGAATACGGAGCCCAAAGTCCAGGCGGAGCTTTATCAGACTCTCGGAAGCATCTACAACCAGCTGGGCAAACTGGATCAAGCAGATCAACTGTTGAGTTTATCGTTGGAGCGTCGTAAGGCGCTGTTTGGGCCCGACGCTCCCGAAGTGGCGGAGAGCATGGTGACCTTGGGTTTGTTGCGTGGGGATCAGGCGCAATATGAAGACGAGGAGAAATTGGTACGGCAAGGGCTCGACATAGATAAGCGGCGCTTGCCACCGACTCATCCTGCTCTGGGGAAAGCGACCTACGCGTTAGGCAGGGCGCTTGACCAGCGCGGGCAGTATGACCAGGCGATCCCAGTGCTTGAGGAGGCAGTGCGGATCCAGTCTGCTCCGGGCGCGAACACAGCTGACTTGATCGTCAGCCTGGGAGAGTTGGCAAACTCACAGTTCTATCTTGGGCACTATGACACTTCTGAATCTCTCAACCAGCGCGCGTTGACGATGGATCGTCAGCTCTATGGCGACCGTCATCCCAATGTTGCCGAGGACATGGTGAATCTGGGGGCCATCCAGTATGAGCGCGGCAACTACAAGGAAGCGGAGCGATACGATCGCCAGGCTCTGGATATTATTCGATCATTCTTCGGCAGCGATCATCCGGAGACGGCCTCTCTCATGACCAGTCTGGGGCGCGCATTAGTGGCGCAAGACCGATTGGGAGAGGCATCGGACATGCTGCAGCAGGCCCTCGGAGTCGAGGAACGAGTGTACGGGAAAGTGCATCCTCGAGTGGCTTCCACGCTCAGTGATTTGGGAAAAATTGCGCAACGCCAGGGCAGGCTGGACGAAGCAGTGCAGGATTTCAGCCGCATGACCGATATCTATCGCACGGTGTACAAGGGGAAACACTATTATATCGGAGTCGCGTTATCGAACCTGGCGGGAGTGTACGTGGATGAGAAACAATATGCTCGGGCGGAGCATCTGTTTCAAGAAGCGTTGAGCATGTATGCGGGCACGCTCGCTGCGGATCATCAGTTGGTGGCAATTGCCCGGATCCGGCTAGGGCGGTCGCTGCTGCGCGAGAAGCGTTTCGCCGAAGCGGAAGCGCAGAGCCGGAGCGGCTACGAAATCTTAGTGAAAAAGAGTAGTCCGCAGCAAAACTGGCTCAACTATGCGCGCCAGGATCTGGCGGAAGAATACGACGGACTGAAGCAGCCCGAAAACGCGGCGAAGGTTCGCGCGGAAATGGTGGGCGAGGGAAGCAAGGGGCCAGTCCTGGCCAGCGGGAAATAGAGCGCTCCAAAGCAGCAGATTCCAAATTATTGATTCTGTGGGGTTGCGCCCAGCACTGGTTTCAATCAGGGCAGCGTAGTTATAATTCCTTCCCATGCCTTCTGCCAGCCCCCTGCGCGATAGTCGTTGTGCGATCCAGCCGAGCCGTGTGTTCGTGGTAGCGGCTATTTTTCTTTACGGGGTAGCGATATCGGTGGCGCAAACCGGGCCATCTCTTCCGGGAACGCTGGGCACCGGGAGCTTTGCCGGGAGCGTGGCATCGAAGCCGGTTCTGGGTGTTATCCAGCTTTCATTGCAGGATGCGATTGACCGTGGATTAAAACAGAACTTGGGAGTACTGCTGTCCAACTCCGACATTCAATCGGCCAGCGGACAACGATGGCAGCAGTTGAGCGCGCTTCTGCCACAAGTGACGGCAGCACCTTATGTGGACGCTTCAAAGACCAATCTGGCTGAGGTGGGCTTTTCGTTCAAGATTCCCGGAATTGCCTTTCCGACATCGGTAGGGCCTTTTTCTTATTTTGATGCGCGCGTCAACGTGACGCAGTCTTTGTTTGATTGGAAGTCCATCAACAGTGCGCGGGCTGCTGGGCAGAGTTTGAAATCCGCTTCCTATACGTACAAAGATGCGCGCGACCTGGTGGTGCTGGCCGTCGGTTTTTCATATCTGAAAGCGATCGCTGAAGAGGCCCGCATCGAAACAGCGCAAGCGCAGAGTGACACGGCGCAGGCGATCTACAAGCAGGCATCCGATCAGGTGAATGCAGGCACGTCGCCAGAGATCGATGGCCTGCGGGCAAAGGTAGAGTTCCAGACGCGAGAGCAGCAGCTGATTCAGGCCCGAAATGATTTTGCTATTCAGAAGTTGAGCGTTGGCCGCGTCATCGGATTAGCTCCGGGGCAGGAATTTGAACTGACCGATAAATCTCCGTATCAGCGGTTTGAGGGCATGACTGTGGACGAGGCGTTGCAACGCGCCTATTCGTCGCGTTCGGATTACCAGGCCGCAATGGCGGAAGTCCGTGCAGCAGAATTTTCGCGAAAGGCGGCGATGGCCGGATATTTTCCATCGCTTTCTCTGAACGGCGATTACGGAGAGGCTGGGTCGCATCCGTCCACGGCGACTCAGGTGTTCGATGTTCGTGGAACGCTGTCAATCCCGATTTTTCAGGGAGGCAGTGTTCACGGCGATGTATTGCAGGCCGACGCCAGGTTGACGCAGAGCAAGGAACGGCTGGAAAACCTTCGCGGGCAGATTGACTCTGATGTTCGCACGGCTCTTCTGAACCTGGAGTCGTCCGCGGAGCAGGTTGAGGTGGCACGCAGCAACATCGAACTGGCCGAGGCTACGCTGGCACAGTCGCGCGACCGTTTCAGCGCCGGCGTTGCTGACACGGTGGAGGTGGTGCAATCGCAGGAGACACTGGCGAGTTCTCACGAACAGTACATCTCCAGTTTGTACAACTACAATTACGCGAAGATTTCCCTGGCCCGGGCCTTGGGCGCGGCGGAAGCCGGAGTCAAAGAATACTTCAAAGGAAAATAACCATGGCGCAAGAGACTCCATCGGGGGCGGTGCGTACGAGTAAAGAATCCGTGGCCGGTTCCTCGCCCGCGCGGGACACGGAGTCTCGGCCTTTGCGCGGGCACACGCGCTCAACTGGGCGCAGGAATATGTTGATTGTTGTTGTGGTTCTGGTGCTGGTCGTATGCGGGGTGTTTCTGTGGCGCTATCTGAGCAGCTATGAATCTACGGACGATGCTCAGGTGGATGTTCATCTGTACCCCGTGAGCGCACGTATTTCCGGCTACGTGATCAAAGTCAACGTGGAGGACAACCAGTACGTACAAAAAGGGGCCGTGCTTGCAGAGATTGATCCGAAGGACTATGAGGTTGCCGTCGCGCAGGCGCAAGCCGCACTGGATAGCTCTGAAGCTACGGCGCAATCGCTGAACATCACGGTGCCGATCACTTCCGTGAGCACATCGAGCCAGCTTACGTCTGCGACCTCGGGCGTAGAAAACGCCAATGCCGGAATCGTGGCGGCCGATCAACAACTCACGGCTGCACGTGCGCAGGTGGAACAGGCGGAGGCGAACGATGTAAAGGCACAAGACGACCTTCGCCGCTACAAGATGCTGGTGGACAAGCGCGAGGTTGCGGCACAAGTTTACGATCAAGCGGTGGCCACCGCTAAGGCCAGCACGGCTTCCGTAGCCACAGCGCGGGCGAACCAGGGCGCGGTTGAACAGGCCGTCGAACAAGCGCGCAGCCGGCTGGCGCAGTCGCGTGCGGACCAGCAATCCGCAGAGACCGGGCCGCAGCAGGTGTCGTCCAGCCGGGCACGAGCCCGTGCAGCAGTGGCCGACGTGCAACAGAAACGCGCAGTATTGGAGCAGGCCCAGCTCAACCTCGCATACACCAAAATTGTGGCGCCGGTCAGTGGAGAAGTGAACAAGTCGGTTGTAGTGGGACTGAATGTTCAGCCGGGGCAGCAGTTGCTTACAGTCGTGCCTCTTGATGAAGTCTGGATCACGGCCAATTTCAAAGAGACCCAGCTGCGAAAAATGCGTATTGGGCAGCGCTCGGAGATTCATGCGGATTCGAGCGGTCGAACTTTCAAGGGCCATGTGGACAGTATTGCCGGGGCCACGGGGCCGCTGTTCAGTTTGCTTCCGCCGGAAAATGCCACGGGTAACTACGTCAAGATTGTGCAAAGGGTCCCGGTGAAGATTGTTCTCGAGCCGGGAGAAAATCAAGACCACCAGCTTCGGCCGGGCATGAACGTTGTGCCGGATGTGTACTTGCGATGAGCACTTCGGCTTCCGTCGCGATTGACCAGGACGTCTGGCACCCCAAGTACAATCCCTGGCTGATTGCGGTGGTGGTGGCGCTGGCGGCATTCATGGAAGTGCTCGACACCAGCATCGCCAATGTGGCGCTGCCCTACATGGCGGGTAACCTGGGAGCGAGCAACGATCAGAGCACCTGGGTCCTGACGTCGTATCTAGTGTCGAACGCGATCGTTTTGCCGATCAGTGGATGGCTGGCCGGCGCGCTTGGGCGCAAGCGTTTCTTTATGGCTTGCCTGGGTGTCTTTACTGTGAGTTCTTTGCTCTGCGCTGTGGCACCGAGTCTTGGTCTGCTGCTTTTTTTTCGAGTGCTGCAAGGCGCTGGCGGCGGCGGGCTGCAACCGATGGCGCAGGCTATTCTGGCGGACACTTTTCCTCCACATCAGAGAGGCTTGGCGTTTGCGCTTTACGGAATTACAGCCATAATGGCACCCACAATCGGGCCAACCCTCGGCGGCTGGATCACCTTCAATTATTCGTGGCGCTGGATTTTCTTTATCAATCTGCCGGTTGGCATCGGCACATGGTTTCTGGTGCGGCGATTTGTGGAAGATCCTCCGTATTTAGGTCGCCTCAAGGCGGCTGGGGTCAAGTTGGATTACATTGGCATCGCTTTGTTGACGCTTGGTGTCGGAGCATTGCAGGTACTGCTCGATAAGGGCCAGGAAGATGATTGGTTCGGGTCGCGCTTCATCACGACTCTGGTCGTCGTTGCCAGTGTGAGTTTGATCTCGCTGGTGATCTGGGAGTGGCATCATAAGGCGCCGATCATTGACGTCCGCATGTTCAAGAGTTTTAACTTCGCGAGTTCGAGTCTGATGATGTTTACTCTCGGGATCATGCTGTTCAGCAGTCTGGTGCTGATGCCGCAATTTCTCCAGACGCTGCTGGGGTACACCTCAGAGCTTGCGGGGCTAGCGCTCTCGGCGGGAGGTGTTGTTCTGCTGATTGAGATGCCAATCATGGGCCAGCTGACTACCAAGGTCCAGGCACGACGCCTGATCGCGTTCGGCTGGCTGGCGTTGTCCATCGCCATGTTCTATTCCACCAAGCGGATTGACTTGCAGATGAGTTTCAATGCTGCGGTGTGGCTGCGTATTGCTCAGGTTATCGGTTTGGGGTTCCTGTTCGTGCCGATTACTCTGGTGGCGTACATCGGAATTTCGCCGGACAAAAACAACGCTGTTGCGGGCATCGTCAATTTCATGCGAAACATGGGCAGCAGCGTGGGGACATCGCTGGTTACAACGCTGATTGCGCGACGCTCGCAGTTTCATCAAGCAAGGCTGATTGAAAACACTCGCGCGGGGAATCCGAGCTTCCAAAATTCGGTAAGCGGCCTCGCCCAGCGTTTGGCTCACTCCGGACTGAGCGCTCATGACGCGCAGATTGGCGCCTATGCCAGGATTTATCGATCCCTCCTGGCGCAAGCGGGCACCCTGGCCTACATTGATACTTTCAAAGTGCTTTGTGTGGGCGCGGCGATCATGTTCTTTCTGTCTTTTATCTTGAAGAAGAATGAGCCGGGCGGAGGAGCCGAGTTGGCGGCGGGTTAGGCGCTGTAGAATGAGGGAATCCGGAAATGATCAAAATTGTCACCATCGAGCGGGAATACGGATGCGGGGGTGGTGAAATCGCCCAGCAACTGGCGCAGCATCTTGGATGGAAGCTGTGGGACCAGCAACTGACCGAAGAGATTGCGCGTCTAGCAAATTGTCCGAAAGCGGAGGTTGAGTGTCGGGAGGAGCGAAGGGATCCGCTCTACTACCGGCTTTTCAAGTCGTTTTTGCGAGGAAGCTATGAGGGAAGTATCAATGCGCACAAGCTGCAGTTGGTGGATAGCGAATGCATTATCAAGTTTACGGAGCGAGTGGTAATGCAGGCGGCGGAAGCCGGAAACTGCGTGATGGTCGGAAGAGGTTCGCAGCATTTTCTTAGGGACCGCCAGGACACGTTGCGTGTGTTTCTTTATGCTCCGAGGGAAGAGAAGGTGCGGCGGCTGCTGGCTCGAGGCAAGAGCGCGCACGAAGCCGAGGAGTTAGTGGATACGGTGGACCGCGAGCGCGCGGATTTCATCGATAAGTATTTTGGCGTGGAGTGGCCGAACCGTCTGATGTACCACGCCATGATCAATACTTCGGTGGGGGATGCGACGGTGGTGGAAGCGATCCTGAACTTCATGAAGACGTTTGATTCGAGGTTGGCGGCGGTGTAAGGAAGATCTTTCCGCATTATTCAGCAGGAAAAAAGCGCTTGTAATTCTCCACCTTTTCCTTTCCAGCGATCACGGACCTTACACCGCTGGGGAATTGCCCGATCTAGAGTCAATGAGTGTAATGGCGATTTTGCAACAAGAAGGCAGTGTCCGTTTCTTCCCTTTTACCGAGCTAACTGAAGCGCATGCACCGGCGCCAGGTTTGTGACCGGTGGTACGGTGCTGGCCGGTTTGAGCATGGCCCAGAGAATTCGATTAAATAACGCATCATCAATGCGATCAGGGGCACTAAAATCGAGACCTTCTGACATTCTGGCAGCCGCGCCCTGCGCCGGGTTCAACTCGTTCAAATCCACTTTAGGTACCATCGTGCTGTAGGGAGTGAGGTCTGGCGTCGCGGCCAACGTGTCTGCCAGAGAGCGGCTGAAGTAATCGAATTTGGACATACGTCCCAGTCCCAAAATGTCTTCGATGGCCGCTATTACGTCCGTAGTGTTAAGGAATCTGTGGACCGTACCAGAGCGGCCATATGCCGAGATGGCGAGAAACGGTGAGCGGTGTGAGTCCACGTGGTCAGCACCGGCCTGCGAATCGTCCTCCAGTACAAAGACCACCGTGTCGCGCCAAAATGGAGTTTGCGAAAGCGCTTCCACGATTCGGCCCAGGGCAAGATCATTGTCGGCCATGCAGGCCCGAGGCGACGAATGGCCCGCGCCGCCGCCAACCGTGTGATCTCTTGGCAAATACATGAGGGACAGCGCCGGCATGTCGCCTTTGCGAACAAAGTCGTGCAGCTCTTCGATCCAGGCGTCGGCCCGTTTTTGATCGGGAATCTCCAGGTCGGTTTCAGGATAGCTGGAGCTTACGTCAGCCTGCAGATCGTGCGACGTATCGGGCCCGACCACTATATCGCCGTAGTCGCGGAACCAGATTCCTTTCTTGGCGGCCAGGTTCCACAGATACCCACCCAGCGGGTTGTCGGCTTCGTCGCCAGCAAGGTCCGCCCGCCGGTTGGAATACATGGAAACAACTGTCTTTTCGTTGTAATCGGTAACATAGGCCGCGGTGGACCAGACGTGTCCTTGGCCGCTTACTTCCGCATTGGTGAAAAAGCGGTCAAACAGCCCGAAGCGAAGCGCTAGGGCGTGATGATTCGGCGAAACGTCCTGGCCGAAGAACACCAGATTGGGATCACCGTCTCCTTCTTTCATATCACCAAGAACTTGATCGTAGGTACGGTTCTCCTTAACGATGTAAACCACATGCTTGAAGGGCGGATATGGCTTGGTGGATCGCTTCTGGCCCCAGCCATTCGCTGCAGCTACCCTGCTCGAATCCTGAGCCAATCGCGCCGGACTAAGATCAGCGGAAACCAGCCGTAGCGTTCCATTGAGCTGGCCAAGGTCATAGCCTAACGGGCGTTGGATCCCCTTTCCGGGAGTTGGCCCGTCTGGGTTCGCGTGGCTACCGTGCCCCTTTCCATTTAGGATGAGCAGTCCCTTATCTACTTCCAGAACGTCGGTCGGATACCAGTCGGTAGGAATGCGGCCATCCGGAAGTAACGCAGCTTGCGCGGCTCCTTCCGCAGTATTAAAGACGGCGACGGCATTGTTGTCGGCTTCGGCCACAAACAGCTTGGAGCCGTCTCGGGAAAGGCTGAGCGCATTGGGTGTACTTCCCTGTGGAGGAGCGCCGGGGGCTTCGTCTTTGAGATAGCGCAAGACTTTTTTCGCATGTGTATCCACCACTGCAATGCTGTCGGTGCCCGCTAAGGCGACAAACAACCGCGATCCGGATGGATTCGACTTAAGCGCCGAGGGCCGCTGCCCAACCTCGAGCCGGCCGGTATATAACAATGTCCCGTCCGGGTTGGTCCGGAACGTCGAAAGAGTGTGACCGCCCCACGCGGAGACATACACGTTGCCATCCGCAGCCACTTCTACTGCGTAAGGATAATGGTCGGTAGAAAATCGCTGCACGACCTTCCCCAAAGATGGGTCCACCACGGCAAGGCTATCGCCGACATTCTCCACCACGTAAAGAAAATTCCCCCGCTTCGAGGCCGCAAGGCCCGCCGGATATCGTGATCCTGTTTTGTCCTCCTTCTTTTGTCCCAGGACAATTTTCTTGTCCAGCGCCGCAACCCCGTCGCGCCACGAATAGCAGTAGATCAAATCTTCATTGCCGCCGGAAACGTACAGCTCTTTGCCATCGGCAGAAAATGCCGCACCATAAAACGCCGCTTCCTGAGGAAGAGTCTGGGTCACGCGCCGGGTGGCAAGATCAACCACCTGGATTCCCTGCTCGCGCCAGCCGCTCAGGACTACAACCAGCTTTTTACCATCTGGCGCTAACGCCATTCCCAGAGGCATGCTGCTCAAATCAACGAATTCTCCTTCGGGATCAAGGCGTAGTCCGGTTGCCAGAGGAGTTGTGTAGGTTGGGGCCGAAGCCAGCTTTTGCTCCTGCGACAACATCAACGCCGGCATGAAAAAGAACAAGCCGATGCTCAGCAGAAATCGCAGCGTGCGGGTAACTCGTGGTGCGCAATGATTTCCAACGTTAATCATAGGTCGGAATATATCCTCTACAGTCGCATCGCAAGACATATTTATAGCCGTCCTCCGCCAAAACCTGGTTGGCACCGTTTTAACACATCGAACCCCTGCGAAAACCGGTGTGGAAACACCTGGGGACAGACGGCAGAGGCCTGGGGACAGACGGGGTAGCCATGGGGACAGACGGGAGCGGAGCGAGTGGTGAGTATCGTAGGCACCGACAAGATCGACCTCAACCGCAACCACACCTCAGCCCGTTTCGATAGAATGGCCCAATGTTCGCTGTGCTGCTACAAGGCGGATGGGACACGGACGTCGCTGCCACCCTCTTCTGGCTATCACCGTTCATCGTCCTCTTCTTGGTTGTGAAGTGGGTGCGGCGGAGACGCAAACAAAAGGCATTCCGGCTCGTGACTGGGGCGTGGTCGATGAGTGAAATCGCGATTTAATGTCAACAATTTGCTCGGTCGTTAGGAGACCCACATACCAATATCCTTCTGAATGATCCAGCGACCGTCACGTTTTTCCATAATCACGTAGTCACCCGTCCCACACAGCCCTTCACATCTGTTGCTGAAATAGAAGAGCGCCTGTGTGCCATCCGCGCTGAATCCTACCCCCGAGAATGTCAGCAGTCCCTGAGAACCCGGAAATTGCTTGTAGAAGGCGGGCCAGAAGCCGCAATGCTTGCAGAAAATAGGCTCCATCTGGGCCGAACTCACGAGTTCGTAGTCAATCGCAGGGTGCAGCGAACGACGAAGGAGCGCCTCCTGCGTGTTCACCTTTCTGAATGCGTCCAGCGCCGATGATTGGATAGCAGGGTCTTTCTTGTGTAGCGATTCCACCGTTTTGTCCCAAGGGATGCGTTGGCCGTTCTCATCGCCTAAGAGTTCATCGTCGCCGGACTGGGTGGTGTCAAATATGACGACTTTTACGACTCCTTTGCCGACCCGCTCCTTGCCACTGAAAATCGCATCAATCCAAGCCGTAAGCACTTCGTATTCGGCAGCACTTATTTCTCGCCTCGGCGAGAAGGGACTGTGCCCGCGATTGCAGCTCACCAAAGCGAGAACGAGCGATAGGAGAATAGTCGTGGGCTTCTTAAACACGGAAACATTATGCCGCAGCAAGGTCAATTGTCGCTAACAGGCCATTACACTCACTGAGTCGGTTGTGAGGGCGCTCGCTGCAGTTGCATGTTAGTCTGCGTCGGCGATTTGAGTCAAATGCTTGAGAAGTTTTGGAGGCGCGGGTCGGAATCGAACCGACGCATAAAGGTTTTGCAGACCTCTCCCTTACCACTTGGGTACCGCGCCTTACGTCCTAAAGTAGCGTTATCCGGTGCAAAAGTCCAACCGGCCTGGGCGGGAACTCCGAGGGCCGCCAGGTGACGACCCTCGAAAACTCGCTTACTTCGGTTGAGGGACGACTCGCAGGTATGGCTTCAGCGTCTTCCATCCGCCGGGAAACATCTTCTGCGCTTCATCATTCGAAATCGCTGGAGGGATGATTACGTCTCCGCCCTGCTTCCAGTTCACCGGGGTTGCCACTCGGTGCTTGGCGGTGAGTTGCATGGAGTCCAGCACGCGCAGCACTTCGTCGAAATTGCGTCCGGTATTCATGGGATAGATCAGCATCAGCTTGATCTTTTTGTCAGGGCCGACTACGAACACGGTGCGCACGGTGGCATTGTCAGCGGCGGTGCGGCCTTCGGAGGTGCTACCGCTCGACGCCGGCAACATTCCGTACAGTTTGGCGACTTTGAGTTCGGGATCGCCGATCATGGGATAGTTGACTTTGTGTCCCTGGGTCTCTTCGATGTCGGCGGCCCACTTGCCGTGGCTGCTGACCGGGTCCACGCTTAAGCCGATGATCTTGGTATTGCGCTTGGCGAATTCCGGCTGCAGGCCCGCCATGTAGCCAAGCTCGGTGGTGCAGACGGGCGTGAAATCCTTGGGGTGGGAAAACAGAATGGCCCAGCCGTCGCCGATCCATTCGTGAAAATGGATGGGGCCCTGTGTAGTTTCGGCGGTAAAGTCGGGTGCTGTGTCATTGATTCGAAGCATTGCGGGTGCGGTTTCGGTGGCGGTACTCATGATATTTTCTCCTCGCTCCATTCAAACTTTTCCCGGACACGCCGGGGCCTAGCGGAAATCACGCGGCTTGCGAATCGGGTGCGTTTCAGGCAGAAAAGCGAAACCCACCCCCATCAACGCCGGGTGGGTGTAGGGAATCCGTTCGTTCTACCCACACGCCGGCGCCAGGCTACAACAACCCAGGGCACGCAGCGTGGAGTATGTTCTCATACATTTTCTAGGATACGCGCCTGCGGAAATATGGTCAACGTAGCAGGCTGTGAGGTGGTGTCCTAAATTCGTTAACCACAAAGGACACGAAGGTACACAAAGGTCGAACCGCGGCGGCCTTCGCCGATAAATTAGGACACTATCGACCGTGGCGAATTTCAGCGATAACGCTACAATAATCCTGCATGAATACTGATCGCCGCTGCTTCCCCTTCGTTCAGTTCGATGTATTTACCTCGAAACCTTTCATCGGGAACCCGCTGGCTGTATTCACAGATGGCCGCGGGTTAAGCGATGAGCAAATGCAGTTGCTGGCCCGGGAGATGAATCTTTCGGAGACGACTTTCGTCTTTCCACGCGACGAAGCCACCGAACGGGAGCGTGGAATGCGGGTGCGGATCTTCACCGTACGGGAAGAATTGC
>Ga0206950_1067_pt1 | contig 25541 bp, 29 predicted proteins | sample Alteio_BWOrgHeat_41_FD_152954 | JGI IMG/M metagenome (GOLD analysis project Ga0206950, IMG submission 152954) | Enriched cells from forest soil in Barre Woods Harvard Forest LTER site, Petersham, Massachusetts, United States -... | ecosystem: Environmental > Terrestrial > Soil > Temperate forest >... | reverse complement strand
GGCTGGTAAACTTTGAACATCAGCGCCTCAAGAAAACAGAATAGAAGACAATTTGCGCCGTGCCGCCACCACGCGCTCGTCTTCAAGGCCCAAAATTTCCGACAGCGTAACAAAATCCGTCCGCGCGCGTTCGGCGTTCCATTTGCGCTCAGCTTTGATACTGGCGAGCAGCGCGTCGAGCGCCATTTCAAATTGTCCCTGCGCCAGCGCCGCCATTGCCAACACATGCTGCGATTCCGCCGCCGTACCCGCGGCGGCCCGCGCCTTTTCCAACGCACCCGGCGCGGCGTGCGGCAATAAATCCTGCAAAAACTTTACCGCCTTTTCCGCGTGCGCTTTTTGCGCGGCGTCATTTTGCAATTCCTTAAACGCCATAATCGCCGCGGGGATATTCCCATCACTCCAATCATTCATCGCCTGCGCGAATGGATCGGCACTATTCTCTTCTCCCTCGTCGCTCTCCTGCCCAGTCATGGCAAGCAATTTAGCAATGAATGTTTTAACCTGACTCTCCGGCACCGCGCCCATGAAACCGTCCACCGGCTGCCCCGCGATAAAGGCGTAAACCTGCGGCACGGATTGCACGCGCATCGCCTGCGCCAGATCGGGGTTCGCGTCGATATCAATCACCGCCAGCCCGACTTTGCCGCCATACGCACGCACGACTTTTTCAATCGTGGGACGCAATTGTTTGCACGGCCCACACCACGCCGCGGTGAAATAAGCCAAAATCGGACGCTGCATTGAGGCCATCAAAATGGTCTGCTGAAAATCCGCCGCTGAAGCGGTAAAGACCGGATCAGCTTCCGCAACCGCACCGGCAGATAAATTCATCTTGTTCATCATGCACAATACATGGGCAGGTTGGCCCGGATTTGCAAGCTTAAACTTGTCCGGCAGGCAAAGCATTGCCCCCGTTTCTTATTGTATTTATACTCTCTTAATATGTCGAATCTGATCATCACCGTTATTTCCATTGCGCTGGTCGCGGTGATTGCCCTTGCCGGCGCAGTCTATGTCGGACAGAGCTTTTTCCAGAGCAGCGCCCAAGCGCGCGCGGCCATGCTGATTTCTCAATCGCGCCAGCTGTTGAATGCCAATACGCAATATATGCTGGATAAGGGTTACAGCACATTTAACGATTTCGGCGCGGACGCGCCTGTGATTGCCGGTTATACCGCCGGCCGGATTCCTATTTTGTCGCTTGATGCCTTGGGAATGACAGGCGGAAGCAATACCTTTTATTATCCTTTAAATTCGGCAGCCGCGCGGCATATTGCCTGCGGCCCCGGCAATGGCTTTACCACTGCAACCGCCGATGTCCTGGATGGTTACTACGTCGCTTTAGCGAGGGCACATGGAAATATCTTCGGGAACAATAGCATTATATATGACATGTGGGCGCTAACCGGATCGTTATGTAACACCACCAGTACCGCGATCGATTTCTCTTTGGCCAGCGCATCCAACCATCCGCTGGTCATGATGTGTAAAGCCATTAATCAATTAATGCCGCCGCCGGCAGGGCTGACTTATTCAGCCAGCGGGCTGCCGCTTTCAACCGTAGCCGGAACCAAGGTATTTGCCGCGCCTTTCTGGACTGATTACCTGAACGATCCGACCGAGGTGAATTATTGCTTCATCGGTCCAAACGCATCCTGGGGCACCGGAAACGTTGAGATGTTTTTCGTGATGACGAACTAATTTATTTTACAAAAAAATTATTGCGCGCCGCGGTATGGATTATCGCCATTTAACGCGAAACATTTTTAACTGAAATTTGCAAAGGAGCATATCATGCCACAAGGCGATAAATCCGCTTACACAAGCAAACAAAAACGCAAAGCCGAACATATTGAGGAAGGCTACGAAGACCGCGGCGTTTCGCGCAAGGAAGCCGAACGCCGCGCGTGGGCGACCGTAAATAAACAGGACGGCGGCGGGAAGAAGTCAAAATAATGGCCCGCGCCGTTATCAAAGCTATTTTTGGTCCGCTGGTTAAACACGGCCACCTGGTTGTCTATCCGCCGCGCGGCCCTGCGTTAAAGTTCGGCGTGGCGGGCGAGCGACCGACCGTTGTCGTACGCATCCGCGACACGTTTTTTCTGTTTCATATGATGATCAACATCGCCTCCGCGCTGGGCGAAGCCTATATGGACGGCCGCCTGATCGTCGAACACGGCACGATTTATGATTTTCTGGAACTGCTGGCGATGAATTACCACCACGTGCCGAAAATGCTGCCGGGGAAAATCCGCGATTTTTTCGCACCCGTCATGCGGCCTTTACAACAATTCAATCCGCTGACCCGCGCGCGTAAAAACGTCGCGCATCATTACGATCTGTCGCGTGAATTGTATGAACAATTTCTGGATCAGGACATGCAGTATTCCTGCGCTTATTTCCGCAACCGCGGCGACACCTTGGAAATGGCGCAACTGCAAAAGAAAGCGCATATCGCGGCGAAATTGATGCTTGAGCCCGGCATGCGCGTGCTGGATATCGGTTGCGGCTGGGGCGGCATGGCGATTTACCTGGCGCAAACAGCAGATATTGAAGTTGTCGGCCTGACACTGTCGGAAGAACAACTCAAGGTCGCCAATCAGCGCGCGCAAAAACTCGGCCTGTCGCACCGCGTCAAATTTTATCTGCGCGATTACCGCCAGGAAACCGGCACATACGACCGCATTGTTTCCGTCGGTATGTTTGAACACGTCGGCACCGCTTATTATCCGGAATTTTTTGATAAGATAAACACCTTGCTGACCGATGACGGCGCCGCGCTGATCCATTCCATCGGCCGCATGGACGGCCCGGGCGTGACCAATGCATGGCTGCGGAAATATATTTTCCCCGGCGGCTATTCCCCCGCCCTGTCCGAAGTTTTGCCTGTCATTGAAAAACGCAATTTGTGGGCGACAGATATTGAAATCCTGCGTCTGCATTACGCGGAAACATTGCGTCACTGGCGCATGCGGTTCGCCGCGCGCCGCGCGCAGATCGCGAAATTATATGACGAACGCTTTTGCCGCATGTGGGAATTCTACCTGGCGGGCTGCGAAGTCAATTTCCGCTATCTATCCCTGATGGTCTTCCAAATCCAATTGGCGAAAAACATCCACACTGTCCCCATCACACGCGATTATATGTTTCAGGAAGAGGTGGAAACCGTTGCTTCGCTTTATAAGCTGCCAATCGCCGCAAATAGAAATTAATCTAATGCAACGCGAAACAAACTCATCATCATTGACGCCAGAGAAAACACCTTATACTCTTGATTTCCTTCCTTACCGATACAAGGTAGGTTTTTATGGGCTTACCAAAGCGCGTGACTGAGACGCCAAATAAATTTTATGAACCGATCATTAACCTCCTGCCGCCGGCAGTTGGTGAAACGTCGGCTGAGAAAAAACTGGAAGCAAAAATCCGTAACAAAGTGGCGGAAGATTTAAAAAGGGCCAGATGGTGGTACTATCATTACGAAACCAGATCCAATCCCCAGCCGTTTGATAAAACGTCTAACCCGATACAGCCTTACAAAGTTTCCCCCGAAAAAACATACGCGGAATGCGCTCGTGAAGCCGGGCACATTGAGGCTAATTGCAAAGAACGGGAAAATTCTAGCTATCCCGCCATCCTTGCGGCTCAAGTCCTCCTGATCATTGGCACCATGTTTGCCGCCTTGAATAAGGATCACAAGCTGAATGTCTCACTTCCCGCAGGGTGCGCCCTGGTGGGAATTTTAATCCTCAGCACTGTGCTGTCGATCCGCGGACCTGCCATTGTGAACAAGAAAAAGCTCAAAATCGCCTCCGGGCTCAAAAGTAAATTTGAACAGGCCAGTCAGGCCGCGCAAAACAGCCCTCAACGCCCCTCTCTCACTGCTTGACATTGCCGCCTCTACGCCGCTATAAACCCGGCTTGGCAAAAGCGGGTGTAGCTCAGGGGTAGAGCGATACCTTGCCAAGGTATAGGTCGAGGGTTCGAATCCCTTCACCCGCTCCAAGTATCCGTCCCAGGGAAAATATCCTTCAACCTATTAAGGTTTCGCGCCGACCGGCGATGGTTTTGATGAGAAGGCATTTTCTATCATTGTCTTGGCCTGCGCTTCCTGCGCCGGGGTCAAAGCTTTGAACGCTTCCGGAGCCATGCGGCCGCCCAAGTTCAAATCGAGTTTTATTTTCTCAGAACTGGTCATGAAATCCACTTTTTTTCCTGCGGGCACAACGTGCGCCCCAAGTAAATAGTCCGTAGATTTCATCTCTACTTTATAATTAATGCCATCAAAATCAGTTCCTGACGGAACGCTATGAGGTTGAATTTTACCTGCGCCAGCAACCGCCGCTTTGAGCCCCATGATATGCGCGTTCAATTGACCCAACCGCGCTTCATCGTTTCCGGCGGCTGCCAGTTCCGCCGCTATATCTTTTGAAAAGGGGGCAAGCGCGGGATCACGCGCCATTTTCTCCAAAACAATTGAAGAAACATCGCCGAAACTGCGGGCCGAGGCCAGGGCGACATTTTGGGCTTTCTGATAATTTGCTTTAAATGCTTCCGCTTTTTTGGGATCTTCTAATCCCAGCGTTTTGGCCGCGCCGTCCAAATCCCGATTGGAGAATGCATCCATGGCCGGTTTTACAGGTGGTTTTTCAATCGGTTTCGCACGCTTTTCGCCTACGCTATCCCCATGCGGCCGTGGAGACGAAGGAGCGCGATGGGTGACATGATGTTTTGCTGAATGGCGGTGCTGGGCCGGGCGTTCTTTTTCCTCCCAAGCGATAATGCCGTTTTCTAAAATACGAATTCTGCCGTCTAAATAGCCGCCGAAATTGTCATCTGGCTTCGCATCCTTTTCAGATTTAAATCCTTGAACCAGTTTTTTAGCGGCGGCGATTTTTTCCTTGTCATTTTCCGGCATTTTGCCGCCCAGCTCTTGCCGCAGAATGTCTTCAGAGCTTTTTTTCGCGATGTCTCTATCAAAATCTTTTGGCGCCATAACCCACTCCTTGATCTGGTAACCTAAGATTCATTACATCATGGGAACGATTACAACTTTATGACGAATAAAAGCAATTTTATTGAATTTGGTAAAGAAACGGCAAAGTTTCCGATTTCAGGCGCAAACCTTAGGTTTTTGGCCTATTGCCTTCCCTGGAAACCAATCGTAAATTCCGGGCAAGGGACAATGACTGGAAAGCAATTGGATTGCGGCGGTTGTAATTGATGGTGCGAAAAATAGTGTCAGCTCTGAAACGCAACCGAGAGATTCGGCCCCTTTTACTCCATTGGTTTCTGATCGCGGCGGTTTTATTTGCGCCCTTACTTGCTTTTGCACAGGAAAGTTCGCCGGTGGTCCAGGCGCGCCTGGTCGCGCAGCACAAGGCAATCGTCGCGGGCCAAAAGGAAACCATTGGCGTTGCATTTCATATCCCTCCCGGATGGCATATCTACGGTCGCAAGGTTGGCGACGTCGGTCTGGCGACGACGGTTGAATGGCACCTGCCGGATGGTTTTACGAGCAGCAAAATCACCTGGCCGCCTGAGGAAAGTTTTACTTTTGAAGGCACCGCGGGCACGGGCTACACGGGCGATCTGTTGTTGCCAATCACCATTACTGCGCCGAAAAATTTAGAATCCGGTGAACATTTGCATTTCGCCGCCCACGCGGAATGGCTGGTGTGCAAAGATATCTGCGTGCCGGAAAGCACGGATTTGCTTTTGTCCCTGCCCGTCGCTGCCACCGCCCAGCTCGGCAACGACGCCGCGCTGTTCGATACGCCCGGTAGAACCGCAAAACCGCTGGCCGCATTCGTATTACCTGATATGCATTTCTGGCGCGCGATGATTTTCGCTTTCATCGGTGGTTTGATTTTGAATTTAATGCCCTGCGTGTTTCCCATCTTGTCTATGAAGGCGCTCGGCCTGATTAAAAAATCGCATTATGACAATCGAACGCATGTGATTGCGGGCGGCATCGCCTATGCCTGCGGTGTCATTATGTCCTTTTGGGTTCTGGCGCTGGCGCTGATCGCCTTGAAAAGCGCGGGCGCGGCAATTGGATGGGGCGTGCAAATGCAATCGCCGGGCTTTATCGCCATTCTGGCAGCGGTGCTTCTACTGATCGGCCTGATGCTGACGGACGTGATCAAAATCAAAAACAGTTTCGCCAATTTCGGCGGCGGCGCGGCGGCGCGGACGGATTATATCGGCACCTTTTGCACCGGCGCGCTGGCGGTTCTGGTGGCGACGCCCTGCACCGCGCCATTCATGGGCGGCGCGATGTTTTATGCTTTCACGCAATCATGGCCGGTGACGCTCTTGGTCTTTACCGCGCTCGGCCTTGGGCTCGCGGCGCCTTATCTGCTTCTCACGCTCTATCCGCCCGCGCTGAAAATCCTGCCGCGTCCGGGGCAGTGGATGCTGACGCTGAAGAAAGTTTTAGCCATTCCGATGTTTGTCGCCGCGATATGGCTGACATGGGTTTTCATCCAGCAAATCTCCATCCAGCAGGCGAGCAAAAATGCAAACGCCATCCCCTATTCCGCCGCGCGGTTGGACGAACTGCGCAATGCCCATCAACCTGTATTCGTGGATATGACGGCGGCCTGGTGCATCACCTGTATCTTTAACGAAAAAAACGCCCTGGCGCGCAAAGAGGTTCAGGATTTATTCCGCAAAAACCACATCACCTACATGATAGGCGATTGGACCAACCGCGACGGTGAAATCACTGAATTCCTGCGCGAATACGGCCGCGTCGGCGTGCCGTTATACGTCTATTTTCCGGCCGATAGCGGCCCGGTTATTTTGCCGCAGATTTTGACGACTGGTATTTTAGCCAAGGAAATTTCGCCGTAAAATTTAATTAGATGGTTCTATGCCCCGTTTGGGCTGCCGCGGGTTCTGGTCTCGCTTTTCAACGCCATCGCCGCCTTGGGCGGAACCGCCTATTGTCTCGATGATGCCTTCCATCCCTTTGGGATTTTCAAAGGCTTTCTCCAGCAACGCGCGGATTTCCTTTACACTTTCTATGCTATCATCGGGGCCAAAATATTTAGGCATTATGTTTCTCTCAGATTTTCTAATATATTCACTAACAATTCTATTTTTGTAATGCAATAAAAAACGCCTTTCATTACAAAGGGGATGCAATTTACGCGGGTGTTATACAGCCGCGCCGCAAGAGGCCAAAAAGTAAAATTTTACCATTCATAATCCTGTAATTTTTAAGGCGCAGAATGAAAATATGACTGCACAAACCGCACAAATTACCCAATTCCGCCAGCCCGCCTACAACGAGGCGTTAGACCTGCTGTCTGAGGCGCATACCTACATTTCCTACCGCCAGGCGCTGGATGAGAGCAAAATGTCGCCACGCCAGCGTCTGTTAATGAGTTACGAAACAATGCGCCTCACCGCCCGCCTGACGCAAATCATGGCCTGGCTGATGATGCAGCGCGCCATCCAGCACGGCGACATGGACCGCGACGACGCCGGTTTCGACCCTGCAATCGAAGTCAGCGCGGACATCCTCGCCCTTGACGAACGCGAAACCGAAGAAGCCGAACTGCCGCGCGGCCTGCGTTACCTGATGGAAAAATCCCACGCCCTTTACACCCGCATCCAGCGTTTGGAAGAGCAGCATAAGACGACGCATTAATTTCTTGCGCCCAGCAAATCCGGCATGCTAACTTCCTCCGATAATATGGAGGATAAGCATGGACCAAACGGCCAACGACAATGAACCCTTTTTCGTCCAATCGGGCGTTTTGAATCGTACTTATGTTCTACGCAAAATTGTAGATATGCTGGTTTTTAACTTTTTTTGGCCAAATGAATTTCCTGTCGGCATACAACGACCCGAAGGCGTTGTAGCGATGTGTTTCCTAGCCAGCCCGGAAGAGATCGCTTACGTTCATAGTGGAGACTATTTTCATGATAAAACCGGCGCCGCCCCGGAAATATTCAAGACGTTTCTTGAATCCTATGTTTATCCGGATGATGCAGAACACGTGCGGGCGATCGAAGAATATTTCCAAGCAGATCCCGGCTGGTTGCAAGATTTATTTGATATGGCGCAAATCTGTGCGGATGAATTATCGGCTGGAGCCAGAGGAGAACGCAGTATCGGCGGATCGGAAAGCTCTATTTTCTTTGAATCATTAGGCAGAATGGCCAGAGGTGATAAATTAGAATCATTATTCGTTGAAAGAGGCGGCACGACGGAACGACTTGAACATCTGCGCAGCTATGGGATTTTGTCCATGACGGTAAAGGAGGCTGATATTTTCGCAGATTTTACTGCATTGAAATTTCCCCAAAGCACAGATGAGATCAAGGAATCCTGGAATATGATTATAAAATTAATGATTTCAGATCGCTTGATTTGGCCATATAAAGAATTCCATACAGCGAAAATACCTGAAAAAGAAGATATCGGTTATTCTCTCCGCGGTGCATTTCCGTTTGACTTCCACTGTTTTTCTGGAAAACGGCTGCCGCCAGCGTTGCGTCAGTTTCCTCTGGGCTCCATCCCCATGCAGGAAGCGATCGATTACCGCGAGAACTTAAAGAAGGATCCCTTCTTCGCCGAAATCGCCAGAATAAGAGCCGAAGCCGCCAAGGCAGATAGAATATCGCCGCCGTTTTGATAAAAAACCTCTTGCTCCCTCTCCAGGGGGAGGACAATCATGATTGCACTCACATCTGGTTTCCTGCATCTTGCCTCTGTGACTTTTGAAATCCCCATCCCCGCCGAAGCCGCCGGCATGCGTGCCGACCGTTTTATCCGCCAGCGATTTAAAGGCGTCACGCAAGGCTGGATTGAAAAATCCATCCGCAAAGGCGAAATTCGCGCGGATAATAAAAAATTAAAAGGTGCCGGTGACCGTTTGGTCGAAGGACAGACACTCACCCTGCCGCCCCTGCCCGCGCTCGACGCGCCTGCCCCGCAAATCGCGCCGCAGGTGAATCCGAAATTGGCGAAAACCATCAAACAATCCGTCATCGTGGAAACGCCGGAATATTTCGCGCTGAATAAACCGCCCGGCATCGCGTCGCAAGGCGGCAGCAAAATCGTCTGGAGCATCGATCGCCTCGCCGCTGCGTTGGTGCCGGACGGCGCGGAAATTCCAAAACTCGTTCACCGCCTGGATAAAGATACCTCGGGCCTGATGCTCCTCGCCAAAACCGCCGCGGCAGCGCGCACGCTGGGTGATGCTTTCAAATCGCGTGAAATGCGCAAATGCTATCTCGCCGTCACCATCGGCATACCTGCGCAACCCACAGGCCGGTTTGTCCAACGCCTTCTCAAAAAACCGACGCCCCACGGCGGAGAAATGGTACAGGTCGATCCGAAAGGCCAATCGGCTGTGACGGATTACATCGTCCTTGATACCCTCGGCAAACGTTATGCACTCGTCGCGCTCTGGCCGCGCACGGGGCGGACGCATCAACTGCGCGTGCATCTCGCACACCATGGCACGCCCATTGCGGGCGATCACAAATACGGCCACGGCACACCGGAAGATAAGCTGCCCGACCGCCTGTATTTACACGCCCTGCGCCTGTCCTGGCCGGGACTAAAAAAACCGCTCCTCGCGCCGCCGGACACCGAATTCACTGCGGCGCTCGGAATTTTAGGTTTGAATTTTGCCACTTCGCATGATCCGTTTGCAGAGGTAGAATAATGAATTCCCCTCTCCCTGTAGGGAGAGGGTTGCAAAGTCTTAGCAAATGTAGCGCAGCGTAATGAGCTTAGACTTTGCTGGGTGAGGGGAGCGCCGAGAACGAAATCAACAGCTCTCATCCTACACCCTCCCCTCATCCGTCTGCGCTTCGCGCAGCCACTTTCTCTCTACAGGGAGAAGGGAAATTATTTAGGAGCGTTAAATGAAAACCATCGGCAAAATAATTATCGGCATCGTTATATTGCTGGTCGTCTTGATTGGCGGCGCGGCGATCTACCTCACCACGCAATTCGATCCGAACGCCTATAAAGCGCAGATCGCGAGCAAAGTTTCCGAAACGCTGGGGCGCAAACTGTCCATCAACGGCCCTGTTAGTTTTGCAGTTTTCCCATCCATTAAATTATCACTCGCCGATGTGACGCTTGCCAACGCCGATTGGGCGGGCGCGGAGCCGATGGCGCAGGTAAAAAACCTGGATGCTTCGCTGGCGCTCATGCCGCTGCTGAGCAAACAGATTGTCATTGAAGGCGTAACGCTCAAAGGCGCGACGTTGAATCTGACGCAACTCGGCGGGCGCAATAACTGGACCTTTGCATCGGCAAAACCGGCGGAGAAACCCGGCGCGGAATTGCAGAAAAAAGAACCAACGCAACCGCTGTCGCTGGAAATTCTGGCGCTGAATATCAGCGATACGGATTTGAATTACAATAAAGACGGCAAAATTACCCGGCTGCAAATTACGGATGCAAAAACTTCCGTCCGCCCGGCAGATCCGCTGGCGCTGACAGCAAATGGTAAAATCAACGGCGCGGATTTCAGCGTTAAAATCGACGGCGATAAATTCGCAGGAATTCTCAGCAACGCAGACGAATGGCCGGTGAAAGGCAACATTACGCTGGCCGCAACGAAAATCAATTTCGACGGCTGGCTGCGCCAACCGCAAAATTTCGGCGGCGGGCAGTTTGATATCACCGCGTCCGGCAACGGCGCGGATGCCGCACCACTGATGGGTTCGGCGCTACCGTTCGGCGCGTATAATTTCAAAACCCGCATGACGATGGCGAACGCGCAAAACGCCGCGCTGAATAATCTGGAATTCACGACGGGCCAAACGAAGGCAACCGGCAATCTAAAACTCGGCCTTTTCGCGCGGCCCGATATTAACGGCGACATCACCATCCCCACGCTGAATCCGGCGGATTTCCAGGACGGTAAAACCCCTGCAAAACAAGGCATGAATGTCGTTTCATCCGCCTATGCGGCGGACACGGCGGGCCTGATCCCAGTCATTCCCCTGCCCGTCGCGGCGCTGCGCGCGGCGGATGCGAATATCAAAATTTCCATCGGCCAGATTGTGCAAAACGGCAATAACATGGGCGCGATGGATACGACTGTGAATTTAAACAACGGCGTGCTGCATGCCGCGCCATTAAAGCTGACCTATGGCGGCAATACGTTTAACAGCGATATCACGCTTGACGGGCGCGGCAACACGGCGGCGCTGACGGCGAATATCACCAGCCCGCAACTCGATTACGGCAAATTATTGTCGGAATTAAAAATGACGGATCGCGTTCAGGGCATCGGCGCACTGACACTGAATTTTTCCGGCAGCGGCAGTGATCTGCGCCAAGTCATGGCGAATTCGCGCGGCACCTTTACCCTCACCAGCAATCAAGGGAAATTTGATACGGGGATTTTGTTCGATAACGTAGGCAGCGTTATCAGCACGGTTCTGCCGAATATGAACATTCCCAAAACCGCCAACCTGCAATGTGCGGATTTCACGTTCACCGGCGCGAACGGCGTTTGGTCCACGACGCAAAGCGCGGCGGATGCGGATACGGTGGCGTTGACAATGACCGGCGATGCGAATTTGGGCAATGAGGCATTGAATTTAAAAACCACGCCGGCAATTAAAAACACCAAATACGGCAGTATCATTCCCACGCTTAAAATCGCGGGCGATCTGGCTCATCCGCACGTGACATCCGACGGCGGCAGCGTCGTGCAAAACGCCCTGGCCGCGGGCGCGTTGGCGAAAGTAAAGGGACTGGATGTTTTATCCGGTTTTATGAAACCGAAAACCGCCGCGACAACCGCACCCGCGAATTCCTGCCTGGCGGCGGTGCAGCGCGATATGTCGGGCGGCAATTCAACCGCGACGACGGCATCGGGCGCCGTCACGCAATCCAACACCAAACAACCGCAAAACCTGAATAACGCGATTAAAGGCTTACAGGGCCTGTTCGGCCATTAAGCCACGCCGTTATAAACCATCGAACGGATCGGCGCGCCGGGATTGATTGCGCCGGAATAGCCGTAAAAGAAGCTGTTCGTGTTCTGGCTGGCGATGCTGGATTTGATCAGCTCCATCACGCGCCTGCTGGCGTCGAGCGCGAGTTCCAGTTCCGTTTTATACTCTTCGGAAATCCGGTCAAAGAGTTCCTGCGCCTTGCGCAAGGCCGCCTTCAGCGCATTCGGCAGGATTTTCAAAATTTCCTTGTGATCGAACAGATGTTTTAATTGCTTTTGATAACGCGTGGCGATAGGCGCTTTTAACCGCATCACCGCTTCGGCGGATTTGAAATTGCGCACGCGCAGGAGTTCGATTTCTTCGCGCGTCAATTTCTCCCAATCCTCATGCGTGCCAAGGAATGCCTCGGCCTCGGCCTGAAGTTTATTCTGTAGAACTTCTTCCATTTTGCGCTCCGTCTATTGAAGTTGTTTCCGTGACCGCGGCCGCTGCGGGTTGAGCCCCATGAACCGGCAAACCTTTCGGGGCCGCCGCCTCTTCCTGCGCCGCCAGTAATTGTTTTTTCATCGCCGCCGCCAGACCGATACCGCCCGCTGACGCCATTTTCTTGCCGTATTCGTTGACCAATAACGACCGCATGGTTTCCTCGCCCACGCCGCCGCCGAATTGCGGATCGACTTCAACGCCTTCGTACATGTGCGATACCATTTGCGACATATAAACGCCTTCGAAATCCTGTAACGTCTGATCGAGTTTCTTACTATTCTTCGCCGCCTGAATATCGCTGCTGCTGAGCGGACGAATATTATTCACCGCATCCGCACCGGCAGGAATGGAAGGAGACGAAAGGTCAGCCATCTTACATCACCTGGATTTCAGCCTGCATCGCGCCGGCGGATTTAATCGCTTGAAGGATGGAAATAATATCGCGCGGACCCACGCCCAGGGAATTCAAGCCATGCACCAGCTCCTGCAAACTCACGCCCGCTGGCAACACGGTGACTTTGCGGTCCGAACCGTCATCCACCTGCACATCGGTGCGCGGAACAACTTTTGTCTCGCCGGTTTGCGAGAAAGGCTGTGGCTGTGACACTTGCGGCGTTTCGGTAATGCGGATGGTCAGGTTGCCTTGCGAAATCGCAACCGTTGAAATGCGAACCTTTTCGCCCATCACAATGACGCCGGATTTTTCGTCGATCACAACCTTCGCCACTTCATCGGGCGTAACGGACAATTGTTCAATCTGCGTAATCGTTTTCACCCAATCCGCCTGTGAATTCGACGGTATGGTCAAAACGACGTTGGAAGGGCTGATCGCCTGCGCGGCTTTGTTATGCAGAAATTCATTCACGGTATTCGCGATGCGCGTCGCCGTGGTGAAATCAGGGTTGCGCAAAGACAAACGCATCGCGCCCAACTGCGCCAGAGAAAACGGAATTTCCTTTTCCACAATCGCGCCGTTGGCAACGCGGCCTGCCGTGGGCACGCCGCGCGTGACAGTCGTCGCCGCGCCTTGCGCGGAAATGGCGGATGTCGCCACGGGCCCTTGGCCCACCGCATAAACCTCACCGTCCGCGCCGAGCAATGGCGTGACGAGCAGTGTTCCGCCCATCAAATTCTTGGCGTCGCCCAGCGACGCGATATCCACGTCAATCCGGCTGCCCTGCGTCGCAAAGGGCGGCAGCGTCGCCGTCACCATCACAGCCGCGACGTTTTTGGTTTTCAAATCGATCCCGCGCACGTTGACGCCCAGGCGCTCCAGCATCCCGTATAAACTCTGTTCCGTAAAAGGCGCGTTGGTCAGGCTGTCCCCGGTGCCGTTCAAGCCGACCACGAGGCCATAGCCCACCAGCATGTTATCCCGCACGCCCTCGAAATCGACAATATCCTTGATACGCGTCTCAGACGCCAATGCGGCCTGAGGCACCGCCAGAGCCATAACCCCTAGTAAAATAAAGATAAAACGCGCCATTTGTGATTCCCCCGAACCCTTATTATCTCACATAAACCGGGTCAGTTTAACCCGATGATAGTCTCTACCCCGGAAGCGACGGCAAAGGACTTTGCGCCCTGGCTTTCATACCGTGTTTCCGCGGCCTGCGCCGCCAAAGTCGCAATTCCAACGAATATAGCGAATACCGCAAAGATAAAACGTGCCATGAGAGATCCTCCTGCCCCAATAATGCAGGAATCGTGCCAAATTTTTCGTATCTCACATCTTCCTCCCCCTCCAGGGGGAGGAAATGTTTGCTATGTTATGGATTCGATGGACGTCTCCAAAGTTTCCCGCACCAGCTCGACCAGCGCCGCCGGCAAGTCCAGCGGCCCAAAGCGCACAGGCGATACAACCTTTCAAGACATGCTGAGTGTCGAGGAAGCGGAGGAAGCCGCGCCAGCCCAGGCCGTCACATCGGTGGGCGGTATCGGCACGCTCCTGCTCGCCCAGGAAACCGGCGACGCATTGGAAGGCCGCCAGAAAAACAAAAAACGCGCGAATGACATGCTGGATAAACTGGAAGCGCTGCGCGTCCGCATCCTGGAGGGCAGCGTGCCGGAATCCGAACTCCGCGCCCTCGCCAATATGACCGCGGCCGAGCGCGCGCAAATGGACGACCCGCACCTCGCCGCCCTGCTCGACGACATCGAACTCCGCGTCGCCGTGGAACTGGCAAAATTGGGCCTAGCCTAATCGTTAAACCCTAAATCCTTAAAATTTTAAGCATTATTCAGACGGCATACATCTGCATTTCATAGACTTGGGATATCACAAAAGGATATTCCATGCCTACACCCGATAATGACGCCCTCCGAAAAAATGAGTTGGCATATGGTGCCGCCGCAAGACTCATGAGTCTAAAAAAAATTCCGGTCAAAGCGTATGAACTTTACGCAGATACCTGCATTGCAGTACACGCCAATCCCGATCTTTTTCCAAAAATAGAAATAGCTGAAAGTCAAAACGGGCTTCCTCAGATAACTCTAGACGGCGACAATTTGCTGAACCGTCAAAAACTTCAATCGCGCGGAAGCGATATCGGTCTTGTACACGAAAGCCTTGGAAAGGTTTTCTTACAAATGCTCTCAGGAGAGCGCCCAACACTCGCGGCAGCAAAACCTGCGATCCATACGCTTGCTGCGGAGCATGTATTATCTACCCGCGCCGTTTGGCGGTTGCAAAGTTTCGGTCAGGCCCCGGATGCTTATAAGAGTATTTACAATTTCATTGATAATTTGCCGACGTTCCACGGGAGCCATCCCCTATCAAAAACAAAAGCAAACGTTCCTGATGAGATCCAAGATCAAGATTACCAGGGCAAACCCCTCAGCCAAAATCCGAGTTTTATCACCGCCGAAATCGAAGGCGCATTTTTGAACAGAGACAAAAATTCCATTGACTGGGAAATGGCAAAAGAAACCTTTCCCAAAACGGCGGCGGCATTTGCGGCGGTGGCGGGAAACCTGAAAGGCTTCGATCACAAAGGTGACACGGCAGCGATTGCAAAATTAAACGCTGCAAGAACAGCCGCGGAAAACAAGGCGACATCAGATGTGCCACATTCCAAACACGATAATCCTTTCCCCGATCAGATCGTTCCAGAGTCTCATGGACAGGAAAAAGATAAACTAAATATTCTAGCGATTACACGTCTGCAAAGTTTCCCAGGTTTCTCAGATTGTCCAGACTATTATAAACATATTTACAAAATCCTAGACGATTCCAAAACTTATAAATTCGGACCTAAGGAGGAAGGCTTCAGCAATCCTCTCTCGGACATTCCCGTAGCCTCCGACAGCAAAATGCCGGCTGACTCAATTGTTGGCGCCCGCTTTGACAAAATCCTGCATGAGCAGAAATTAGACAAAGACCCAAAATTTGTGATCCTGCAAGTTGAGGCCGCTTATTTAGAACGCGGAAAAGATGCCAGCGCGTGGGCGCTGGCCAAACGCACTTACCCTGAAACCGCAAATGATTTTTCCGCTGCGGCGCCAGGTGTGAAGTCCTCTAATCGCACGGAAATGGAATATATTCTGGATGCTGCGCGCAAGAAAGCAGAACCGGCAGCGAAAACAGATCTCGCCAAAACCAAGTCTTTTGCAATGCTTAAGGGCGAGCGGAAATCGCCGGCAGGCACCGCCGTAGCCTTTAACGATACTGCATCCCGGCAAATGGCTCGCGTGAATCTCGCTCATGCGGCATCGCTTGCAATCCCTGCGCCGGTTATCACGCAGGATGCCACGCAAAAACCCACGCACAAACGCGGCCTGAACGGCGCTATGGCATAAGGGAATTTAGGATTTCAGGATGATAGGATTTTAGAAGTTTTTCTAGAATCCTATCATCATAACCGCTTTTTCCCTTGCCCCGAATCCCCGCAGCCGCTATGAAAACCGCAAAATAACGCGAGGAAGCATGACCAATATCGTCGACCCCCACCTGCCGCCCGATTACGTGCCGAGTGAAAAAGAGGAATACATGAACCCGCGCATGCTGGCCTATTTCCGCCAGCGGCTGCTCGACTGGCGCGATGAATTGCTGAACGAATCCGAACATACGCTCGACGCCATGCGCGCCGAGGGCGGAATTCAGGAACCCGACATCAACGACCGCGCGACGGCGGAAATCGATCACGGTCTGGAACTGCGCACGCGCGACCGTTACCGCAAATTGATCAATAAAATTGAACAAACGCTGGAACGCATCGAACAAGGCGAATACGGTTTCTGCGAAGAAACCGGCGATCCCATCGGCGTCAAACGCCTCCTGGCCCGCCCAAACGCAACGCTGTCAATTGAGGCGCAAGAGCGGCATGAACGGGATGAGAAAGTAAAACGGGACGACTAGAGAAGAGAATTTATATAGGCACGATGGCTTGGTGGCCGGGCTGGTGCTTTTTCTTCCCGCACATTATTGCTTCCCATGCGCCGCGGCATGAAGATTTTAGGTTTATAAGCTTGACCGGGCTATAACCAATTCCGCCTCTTGAATGTTCCACGTCTTTTTTATGCACCACATCACTAAGCAGCCATTTCCGTGCCTCACCCGGCGTCGGATCCTCGGTATAGACCGCTGCGCGATACGCTCTCCCAACTTTAAAGAATCTCAATTTTTCATCGCCATCATTCGTGCTGGTTCGGTTAGGGTCATAAATATCCAACGTTGCGCCCTGATTCAGACCCAGTTCCAATTTCACCAAATTTCGTTTTAAAGAAAACACGACATCCGGTTCTGATCGGTGTTTAAGCGTGAATTCATTCATGCGGTCTTTATCGCAAACAATGATTCCAAACCCTGGCACGAGATATTCATTTTTAAATTCTTCTCTTGTCGAATCCGCCAGCACCTTTAGCTCGGCTTCATGATTTGTTTGGCGTTCGGAAATTGCATCCCAAAATGCCGTCATAATTTCCATTGGCAAATTCGTCGGACATGGAACCGTGCTTTCCGCCAGACCTGCCACCCAACTCCAATCACTCACAGAAACTTCATCTGGCGCGGTATGAATGCCATTTAGCAAACCCGCCTGTTTAAGCGCCGCAAAGCCTTTTCTAATCCCCTGCAACAGTTCATGGCGTTGCTGATTTTCCGGCACGGGCACATCACTCTGCTCAAGCGCTTCGACGAATATTCTCCTTGTGACCCCAGCAGCCTTGGGCCTTTCCGGTACGCCCGGCTTATCGGCCTGCGCCGCCGCCAGGGCATCGGGGTCAAACGACAGCAGAATTTCATTCAAAGCATCCGGTGCATGCGCGGCCAGCATCCCAAAAGCGAACATAATGGGCTCAAGCTTTCCCGCGCCTTGCTGGCTGCAATGGGCTTCAAATGTCTTTAAACAAATTAATTCTTGATTGAGCGTGCATAGCTTCTCCGGTGAGAAATCCCTTGCTCCCATTTTAGAAGAAAAATATTGTGTTGCCTCTTGTGTCAGCTCATCTTTCCGAGCCCGGATATAATCCAACCATTCGTTAAAAGCCGTAATCTTCCCAGGCGGCGGCGATATACCGGCAGCGCCGTACTGTTCGATAAACTGAATAACCGCTTGCTCCTGGCACGACGCAATCTTATCTTTGGCTGCTTTTAAATCCTGATAGGCGATTTTCGCTTCTGCCAAGGCATCCGCCGCCACGTCATCTGTACGCATATAAGTTTGAAATAATGCATTGCCATCGGCAAGCTTGCCATCTATCACAGCATCCAGTTTCGCCAACAGGGCTTTTTTCCGCATTTTTTTATACCCCCAAGTATCTTGCGGCAAATAAACCATAGGTGCGCGGTAAAAAGCAAGAAAATTCGCGCCGGCCTTCTATTTATCCTTCCGCCTGAACCCTTCCAACCCAATCTCATCCATCGTCTGGTCTTCTTTGAGCTTCTCCGCTTCGGCCTCACGCCGCGCCCGTTCGCGGTCGGTGATTTCGATGGTTTTCATGTCCTTAAAGGCGTCCTGCAATTCCGCCCGCGCGCGGTCGATGGAGGCCTCAACCTTTACTTGTTCTGCACGCGTTATTTTTAATTTCTCTTGCACTTTTTTATTATAATTGGGGAAGGCGACACCGCTTTCCAAATCCACTGTGGCATGTTTTTTTTCCGCCTCCAGATCATCAATCAACCGCTGCTCTTCGCGTTTCAAATTATCCAGCATCAATTGCAGCTGCGTCACCACACGGCGTTTTTCGTCCAGCTGATGCTTGCGCAAACGGATGATGGATTTTAATCCGGCCATGATTACCCCAAAAGCGTCCTTTCACTTGTCTCTGATGCTGCAAAAATATCTTTTGCCTGCTTTAAAATAGCGCTCGCCGCATCCACAGCACTCAGGTGCGTAACATCAATCATAATCGTATGCGGATGTACCGGCTTAAATGTTTCATATTCCTGATGCAGTTCAGCCACTTTTGCATGATTGGTATCTTTCATATTTATCTCACGCTCCGGATTTGCAATTCGGCGGCGGTGCTCGTTTTCCTCGCATAGAACACGCACGGGAATGAAGCATCCTTCGCGTTTCTGCACGGCTTGCTCCAATGAATTATAAGCTTTTAAATCTCCCAGGAGGCCTTCATACAGCACGTTGGTAAAAACAAAATTGAATTCCCGATTTCCTATCCTTGCCATTGTATCCAAAACGATGTCACGAATTTTGATTATTGGATCCCAAATCTCATTGGTGAATTTTGTTTTGCCATCTATACGCACAAATGGAAAAACCAAGTTATTAATCGCGTGATTGTCAATCAGCCGGAAATCCGCCTGCTGACAAATTTCGCGCGCGATGGATAATTTTCCAACTCCCTGGAAGCCTATCAAATAAAGCACGCAGTTTTTAAACATCACTGCCGCCCGATCACCGGCTGCCCTTCGGGCGGCGGCTCCTCACCCACGGCTTCGGCCAGTTTTTCAAAGCTTTCGCGCAAGCGCGTGCACTCGCCTTTTTGTTGGCGCAGGAAATTTTCAATCGCGGGGTACAGCACGATCGCCTTGTCCACTTCCGGGTCCGTGCCCTTGCGGTAAGCGCCCAGGCGAATTAATTCCGCCATATCCTCATATAACGAAATAATTTTCTTCGAATGCGCGATCAGCTCCGCTTCGCCGCGCGTGTTGCACGCAGGCATCGAACGCGAAACGCTTTTCAAAATATTAATCGCGGGATAGCGCCCGCGCTCTGCGATCTGTCGCTCCAACACGATATGCCCGTCCAAAATGCCGCGCACCGCGTCGGCAATCGGCTCGTTGTGATCGTCGCCGTCGACCAAGACCGTGAACAATCCCGTCACCTGCCCCTGCCCCGGCCCACCCGGCCCGGCGCGCTCCAATAACTTCGCCAGTTCCGTAAATGTCGTCGGCGGATAGCCTTTGCTCGTCGGCGGTTCACCCGCGGACAAACCGATCTCGCGCTGCGCCATCGCGAAACGCGTGACGCTGTCGATCATGCACAGCACATCATTGCCGCTGTCGCGGAAAAATTCCGCGATCGATAATGTCACATAGGCCGCCTGCCGCCGCATCAATGGATTTTCATCCGACGTCGCGACAACAACAACACTGCGCGCCAAACCTTCCGCGCCCAGATCGTCTTCCAAGAATTCCTGAACCTCGCGTCCGCGCTCACCCACCAGGCCAATCACCGAAACCGGCGTTGCCGTATAACGCGCGAGCATCGACAGCAAAACCGATTTCCCCACGCCCGAGCCTGCGAAAATCCCCATACGCTGCCCGCGGCATACCGCCAGAAATGCATTCAACGCGCGCACGCCCATATCCAGTTTCTCACCCAGGCGTTGGCGAATATGCGCGTTCGGCGGCGCGTTGCGGATCGGAATACCAATGGAACCCTGCGGCAATGGCCCCTTGCCATCCACCGGCTGACCCAGCGCGTTAATCACCCGCCCCAGCCACGCGCGCGTCGGGAAAATCATCGGCGGAATTTCAATCACTTCGGCGCGGCTGCCGAGGCCGACGCCTTCCAGCGTCCCGAACGGCATCAACAACGCCTGGTTATTGCGGAATCCCACCACCTCACACGGAATCTCCGTGCGGTTTTTGGTGATCAAATGACAGCGCCCGCCAAGGCTGACGTTACGCTCAATCCCCCCCACCTGCACCAGCATGCCCAGGATTTCCGTGACCCGCCCATAAACATGGCTGTCCGGAATGGCATCCAGGGTGTCGGAGATGTGCGACTGAAGTTCAGAAAAAGTAGACATGCGAACCATTCAGATTCTATGCCTAGTCCGGCAAAAAGTCACGACGCAATTAAACGCACTTCATCTTTAGGGATTCGGGGCACCATGAGGTGTTTCCCAGCTGTTTAACATTTCCTGCATTTCTTCTTGCTGTCTATTTAGTCTATCAATTAAAGCAACTACTTCTGGATCTGGTTCCCCGAAGGAGCGATAAACGGCCTTCGCTGCCTCTTCTTTCGCATGCGCTTTTTCTTTGGCATGCTGCCTTTTATCTGCCAATTTATCTGCCAATTTGCTGAACCCAACCCTTCTAAGGAGCTGGTGCATTTTCGGTTCTGCTGGCTCATTTTTCATGGTGTTTCCTTATCCTATCACCCAATTGTAACAAATTAATTAATCTGCCGATTATCTACCTGCGCCCGCCCGCAAAAGCCGGGATTGGAGGAGCAAACCTGATCACGGGCGGCATCTTAACCGGCGCGGCCGCACTCTGCACGGCGGGCATGAAGGTCTTATTCAACGGGACGACAGCCGAAACACCGGCGCGCCGGCGCGCGGGGCTCAACAGCGATACTGGCTCCGCGGCGGGCTGCGGCGGCAAAAGACTTTCACGCAATCCCTGCCCCATGGAAATAGATCTGGCGGCCTGGCGTTTGATGATAACTTTAACAGGCTGCGCCTCAACCGGCTTTGACACCGCAATCTGAATTTTCACAGGCGCTTTCAAGCCTACCATTTCCTTCGGCGCCTCTTCCAATTGCTGCCGCATTTCCAGCAGATGTTTTTTCAATTGGATGATTTTGAATTGCAATTCCAACAGCTCGGCTTCGCGCCCGGGCTTATTCGCCAGCGCCATCGCCTTGATTTCCAGCGCGGCGATCATCGTCACCATGGCGGCAAAGGGATCTGAAAGGCAGATCTTCATAATCCCAGGATAAAATGTTCATGTTAAACTTTTGTGACATTTTCGGAAAATCACCGGCAATTTACACAAAAAATTCACTGCCTTGGCGGCTTGCGGCGCGCCTGGGCCGTTAATACTTCTGGCAAAACCGGCGCACTTGGTATAAAATAGTTAACAGAAAGTTAATTTAGGGTATATTTATCACCGGAATCGAGGAATCGCCCATGCGCGTTTTAATGATCGAAGATGACAAGGCCTACGCCAAATCCATTCAGCTGGCGCTGAAACAGGAAGGGTTAGAGGTTGAAACGGCGGTTGACGGCGAAGGTGGCCTGGACCTGGGCAGCGTTTATGAATACAGCGCCATCCTCCTAGACCTCGGCCTGCCCGACATCAACGGCCACCAGGTTTTGCGCGATCTGCGCGACCAAAAGGTGCAATCGCCCGTGATTATCCTATCGGGTAACGACCAGATCGACGAACAGCTCAAGGCCCTCGGTTTCGGCGCCGACCTGTTCCTGACCAAGGCCATTTCACCCAAAGTCCTGGCCGCGCAGATCAAAGCCCTCGTGCGCCGCTCCCACGGCCATTCGGACAAGAGCGTCAAAGTCGGCCGCCTGTCTGTCGATCTCGACGCCCGCCTCGCCTATATCGACGAAACCGTGGTCGGCCTGACGACCAAGGAATTCGCGATGCTCGAACTCCTCGCGCTGCGCAAAGGCAATACCCTGTCCAAGGAAGCCTTCGTCAACCACCTCTATAACGGTATGGACGAACCCGATCCGAAAATCGTCGACGTTTTCATCTGCCGCCTGCGCAAAAAAATGGCTGACCTATCCGACGGCGATAACTTCATCGAAACCGTCTGGGGCCGAGGCTACATGCTCCGCGACCCGGCAACAGCGGAACCCGCCAAGAAAAAAGTCAGCGCGAAGGGGTAAGTCATCCCCAACGACGGCTTCTTACGCAGCTAAGCGCACAGACACTAGCCCCTCTAGCCATATCAAATCATTGTAATCGAATGCAATAAATTTGACATATTCGTTTGATATTATGAATGATCATTATTCTATTCAACATTTTGGGGATAAAAATTGCCTGCGGAACCGCAAACGATCACCCTGGACGACTTCCTCACCGCCCTCGCCATGCGCTTGGCGCCACCGGAAAAGGGCAAAGACCGCATGGGCGCCCTGCGTGAGCTTTTCACCGGCACGGGTAAGCCTTTGGAAGAAGGCTACGGTTTCCGGCATGGGGGACTGGTTGATTATATCACAGCGGAATTAGACAACCTGGCCGGCCCCGATATGGAGGCCCAAGGGAGACTGCGCACCCATATCCCGCCCCATCTTTTGAGCAAAATAACAACGGATTTCTTCACCGGCTCCAGGCAAAGTTATTTCTGGCTCCGCGATGGCGCAACGCAAATGACAAACGGCGCGATTTCAGACATCAAGCAGCCACCATCGATAGTAGAAGAATTGGATATCCCTACTACACGCGAATTTTCCCTGGCGGTTGAGGTACACCCCAACAACTTGAAGAGCCGCCTAGCACTCTGGCGCCAAGCCCACGCGCAAACCCATATAGATGAAAGTCTAAAGAATGTCCTGGACGATGCCAGCGAATTAAACCTAAGGCTCCCTGAAATCCTAGAATTGTTGGCCCAGGGCGCAAACGTAAATACGCAAAATAGAAATCACTGGACCTCTCTGCATTGGGCCGTACGGCACGGCACGGAGGAAGATGTACAGGCCGTCTTGGAATATTATCCCGATGTGAATTTACAAAAGGTAGGTATGGCACCCCTGCATTTCGCCGCACAGTTTGGGACGTTAGGAATGGTACAGGCTATTTTAGCGCATAATCCCAATGTGAATTTGCAAGACAATGATGGCTGGACATCTCTGCATTACGCCACACGGTATGGCACTGTGGAAAAGGTACAGGCTATCCTGGCACACAATCCCGATATGAATTTGCAAACCATCACAGGCAAATCTGGCCCCCTGCATTACGCCACACATTATGGGACGGCAGAAATGGTACAGGCTATTTTAACGCATAATCCCAATGTGAATTTGCAAGACAAACCTGGCTTTACACCCCTGCATTACGCTATAATCCATGGCAAGATGGAAATGGTAAAGGCCTTATTAGATGCCGGAGCAGATCCAACTATAAGGACCTTTGATAAGCTCAGAGTAAAAAATACAGTTACACTCGAAGAAAAAAACAAGGTGTGTCCTACTCCCTATGAGATCATCTCTGACCAGGATCAATCCGATCCGGAAATAAAAGCTATCACAGACCTTCTGCACACCGCGGAAATAGAATGGAAAGTGAAAAAGGCCAAGACCTCTGATTTTACCGCCAACCTTGCCCAGACGAGCGGCAATATTGGTAGCGCGCCTGCCGTCACCGACGACGAAACCCTCTCTGTCCAAGCGCGCCGTCACCACGCACCCTTTGCCGCACACCAAATCCTGGCCGGCGGCCCCGCCGCGCCGCAACCGCGTTACGCGCCGCAAGCCGGATCAGCATCCCCCTTCGTCTCGTAATCTTTTTATACGCCGAAAATAATTCACAACTGACCGCGCCGAACCCGCCAAGAAGAAAGTCAGCGCGAAGGGTTAATCACCCAAAAGATAAATCCAAAACCGTCCGTTGAATAATCCCCGCCGCAGTTGCAGCGTTTAATTTTTTATCCCGCCGTGCTTTTTTAAATCTGTCCAATATCATTTGCTGCGCTCCGGTTAAGGGGCATTTTTCGACCGCTTCCAGCACTTGTTCTTTATCGCTGTCTTTCGCTAATTTTTTAAGCACGCCGCCAAAAACGCTGAGGGCGCATTCCGCCACATCTTCATTTTCATCCGCCCCGCCCTTTAACAGGTAAAGATATTGCGGCACGGCTTGATCGCCCAAGGCCTTAACAATATCCGGAAACTGTTCAGCCATCAGATAAGAAAAATTCGAATTTTCATGCTGGATGAATTCAATGCAAAGCGGTTGGGCCATATCGCCCAAAGAGTTTGCAATTTTATGGATCTGCTTTACCGCCGTACGGCAAGGCGCATTTTCACCGAACTGAGCATCGCCGATTTCATCACGCGACAAAGCAACAATCATCCGGGCAAGCAGCATGCCGCCGCCGTCAAGTTTCCCCAGCTCCGGCGCCAATTTATCAAGCGATTCCGCCAATTCTTTAAGAGTCGTAATCTCAATCCCCGCCTTGTTAAGGCTTTCAAGGATGGCAAATAAATCAATCGGTTTAAGCGCTGCTTCCAACATGCTTCTCACTCCTGACTATAATCTGCCTGATCGTATCACCAGTTATTACAGGATTTCAAGAAAAAACTCGCCGCGCCGGGTGAGGCGTTAAGGGTATCAAGGCGCTGGGCCAAAACTTATCGTACTGGTTAAAGGGAAAGGCCACAATGGATTGCTCTGCTTTATGCGCACCCGGTCGTTCTTTTCCAGGCTGTTGAATTTATCAAGCTTAGATTGACTATATGAATCATATGGAACAAGCTTGTTATTCTCATTAAACTTCTCAGCAATATTGAATAATTTAAAATCCCCACGATCTGTTTTCACAAAGCCACTTGCCCAAAACCGATTTTTGGAACCACGATCTGGTTCTACTGTGCTGCTTTTGCTTAACACAGTTCCCGTAATGTCTTGGGACGTAGCCGAAATTGATAACAACACCCAGGCCACAAAGGGTAATATGGCCAATACCTCACCCTTTAAATATTCTTTCCAAGAACTACCCCGTGAATAGCCTTTCTTTACCGTTCTACCATACCACCATAAAAATTTCCCTAGCGGATTCGCTTCACCGAAATGCCGCATCGCTTCTCTGCCACGCGTGATAGAAGCGCTGACCCGTTTATAGCCGCGATTAGGTTGGTTAAGATTCATTATACCTGCTTCGTTAATTTCAATGTACTTAAGGTCGCATTATAATGAAAACGAAACCGTTTTCAAACCTTTTCCTACCTTATACCGC
>Ga0206950_1066_pt1 | contig 25553 bp, 21 predicted proteins | sample Alteio_BWOrgHeat_41_FD_152954 | JGI IMG/M metagenome (GOLD analysis project Ga0206950, IMG submission 152954) | Enriched cells from forest soil in Barre Woods Harvard Forest LTER site, Petersham, Massachusetts, United States -... | ecosystem: Environmental > Terrestrial > Soil > Temperate forest >... | reverse complement strand
TTTAATTCTTGAAATATCCCAGACGAACTTGGACCCATTAGTGATATTGGTGAGATAAAGCTTATCTTCAATTGCAATTACTTGAACAATAGTGCTGGTGGTGCTTAATCCATCGTAATATTGACAGTTAGAAAAACGCAACATCTAAATCAGACTCGAAAAACCCTGACAGTTCTTCACCCGTTGCGCTAACCTTATCTTTAGTAGTCTGTTTGATTTGAAGATTGTTTAGATCTCCAATGACAGTCATTGATCGACTTAACAGTTTAGCTTTTCTATGATAAATAATAGGAATTCCAAATCCTAATGTAAGGGCTAAAATCAATAAATTCCCTAAATATAATTTGAAGAGTTGATATCCCGTTTGCGAACAAGAAAACTCTATATCTCCAAGTTTTAAATGTTTAAATCGATAGCGATTTAAAGCAGCTTGATACCAAAATCTAGACGCTCCTAAAGTAAAAATACTGAGTAATAAGGTTTTAAGATTAATGGAAAATAATTCTTTAGGATTACCGTCGAACGTAAAATGAGAGTTCCCTAAAAATAAGGTATTTGAAAAATATTGAGTAGAGGCATGATCAGATTTGGGTATTCGTAATCCTAGTGTGATGATGTTCATAAAATTATTTTTAACTATTAGTAAAAAATATCGGCTAAAGGTTGCTGTTAGTTTAAAGCCAATGCCTCTCCATTGAATTCGGGAGGACATATATCGAAAAAAAGCGTATCGTGAATAAATGACCCCTAAGAATATAAATAGGTAAGGTAGCATGGCAATCGTTGTTTGACCGATGATTGCGATTGTATTCATGGTGTGAGACATATCAAGCTGTTGAAGATAGGTGAAGAAAAAGGATAGTCCAGCTTCAAGCACAACAAAAGGCAATAGGAAAAAAACCAATGCTTTTAAAAAGCCTTTGAATAGTTCTAATGCCGTTCCGCTATATTCAAAACGGTCATTATTTATTTGGAAGCTAGAAGCAAAATACTGTCTTAAACGGGTTTTTCCCCAGAACGAATAAATTCCTAAGGTGAAAATTCGCAAAAGGAATGTTCTCATAAAAATACCGTAGAGCGTTTTTAATTTTCCATCATATTGAAATTCATAAGCATTAGGGGGAGTGGTGCTGATCATTTTTAAGTCATCCTGATTTAAAGTGTCTGTTTTAGATCTTAAAGGGTTAAGCAGAAAGGGGTCAAGCGATAAAAGCTAGGGGTATTGACCTAATATTATTCTATATTTCTAACTTATTTCAAATATCGGGTTGTAGGTATCAGGTTGACATGTGTTAATTTTCTATGATACTTTGTCATGATTCAGTGGTGACTCGCGCCTGTTTCAATTCTGACGGTATCTATATTATGTTTCGCTTTTTAACAATTATTTTCATTGATATTTTATCGGGCGTAGAAGTCGATCTCTTTATTCCCAGTTTCCCGGAATTACAAAAAGTATTTAACTTATCTCCATTTGAAGTGCAGTTAACATTGAGTGTTAATTTTGTTGCGTACTGTATCTGTTCGTTATTTGCGGGGACTTTAGGGGACCGTTATAACCGACGTTATGTCATGTTGGGCAGTTTGGTAGTGTTTATATTGGGCAGTGTCTTTTGTGTGTTTGCGCCTAATTTCCCGATGTTATTACTAGGTCGATTATTACAAGGGGTTGGAATGGCAGGTCCTGCTGTTTTAGCATTTGTCTTAATTGCAGATGAATATCCTATCGAAAAGCAGGCAGCGATGTTGGGTACTTATAATGGGATTTTTAATTTATCGGTTGCCTGTGCGCCTGTGGTTGGAAGTTATGTCAATTTATATTTTAATTGGAGAGGAAATTTCGTTTTACTCTTAGCCCTAGGTATTTTATCGGCAGTGATGGGGTATTTTGCCATTCCAAATAGGCAACATAATCCTTCTGTGTCACTGTCTTTAAGGTCTTATTGGCCTTTACTTACTTCATTTAAATTGATGATGTATGTTCTGGGGATTTGTTTTTTGGCGGTTGACTATTGGGTATTTGTTGGGATGGCGCCTATTTTGTATATGGAAGATATGGGAGTTCCACTTAAATATTTCGGGTTATATCAGGGATCTATCGCAGGTGTTTTTGCAATCGCTAGCATCGTAAGTCCTAAAATTTTGGCTATGTATGGACAAAAAAAATGCTTGTTGTACGGTAACATATTATGTTTCTTAAGTGCCTGCGTGATATTATTGATTGCCTTATTTGGCATTGATCGACCGATGGTTATTACAAGTGCAGTGTTGATAGTATCAGTCGCTGTTGTTTTCCCCTTTAATATATTGTATCCCTTGTCTTTAGAAGTGGTTGAAGATAGTAAGGCAAGAACCTCCGCTTTAATTAACGCGGGTCGCTTATTGTTTGTTTCGGGAGCATTGTCCATGGTCAGTTATGTTTATGCGGGAACATTTTTGCCAATTGGAATAACCATGTTTTTATGCATTAGTATCGCGCTGTGCTTCTTTCAGGTGATCGCTTGGAAAGGATGGGTCAATTTAAGTTAATGCCCAATACCGGATTTTTTCCAATTAAAAAATCCATAGGCATTAAGCCCCACCGAAAATATGCAGAATATAGCCTGTGAATATAATCCCAACCTAAAGTCTCTGGCAGCCCAATAGATTGAACAAATAGACCAAATAATAAAGCATACCCTTTTTCCTTTGGCATTTAACCATCGGCCATATTTACCCAGTAAACTGGCGATAGTATCCAGAATCTCCCCTGTCCAGTTAATAGTCATTTGTCATTCTCCTCAAGGTAAAAGGAACTAGATTGCCACATTGTACCATAAATAACCGATTGACTGTCCCAAAAGAAAAAAGCTATTGTGCGTGTGGAGGATTTCCAATGAAACCGCTTATTTTTAATCTATTTGGCCATCGGTCTTTGGTAACATCTGTCGCACGGATTCTGGATATGACCATGGGAAGATTTGATATGCGAAATTTCCCAGATAAAGAAACTTATTTGAAAATAAATGAAATAGTGCAAGGTAGAGATATTATCATTATGGATAGTTTAGATAGACCCAACCAAAAGATCTTACCATTATTATTGGTTGTGCAAACCATGAGAGAATTCGGTGCAAATCAAGTAGGATTAATGGCGCCTTATTTACCCTATTTGCGGCAAGATGCTCGTTTTAATGCGGGTGAGGCGATTACTTCTCGGTATTTTGCTGAGTTGATTTCCGATCATTTTGATTGGCTATTAACGGTTCATCCGCATTTGAATCGATATCAAAATCTAAACGAAATTTATGCTATTCAGGCAAAAGTGATTGAATCGGCAATAGAAATGGCACATTGGATTGTCGAGAATGTGGAAAATCCATTGTTGATTGGGCTGAGTGGTGGGATTGAACAATGGATTGCTAGGATTGCAAATAATTGTGATGCGTCTTATGTTCTTTTAAAAAAGATTCGAAGAGGTGATCGGATGGTTGAAATATCAATGCCAGACATGAGTCACTATGTGGATTATACGCCTGTGTTAATCGATGATATTATATCAACAGGTCAGACGATGATTGAGGCAGTTAATCATTTAAAAAAAACAAAAATGTCACTGCCAATTTGTCTGGCGGTTCATGCAGTATTTGCAGAGGGAGCTTATCGAGCATTACAAAATACAGGGGTTAGGCAGATTGTTACCTGTAATACGATCAAGCACTCGAGTAATAGGATTGATTTGGCGAGGGCGATTTCGGAAGGGGTATTAGGTGAGGCTAGATTAAACCGTTCTATTTAGAAAACTCTTTAAATATCAATAGAGGGTATAGAATGGATGATTAAAGAATGTGGGGAAGATTTAAAGCCCAGCAAATTTACACAGAGCAGGTAAGTGCTGTTAGTCCAAGATTACGATAGTATTAATCAATCCATGATTCAAATTTTGGATCGCTTGGTGATCGAGTCCATGGCGCTATTGACTTCCCTTGAAAAATAATATACCCTGTACATGCATAATTTTTAAACATAGCCATCGGAGGTTTTATCGTATCATGAAAATGTTCTCTTAAAGTAACCCTTTCTAGGGTAATAACAATTTGTCTATTCCCCTGATACTTAAGAGGTATTTATGATACATAAACCCATTCAATTGAGTCATATTAGCTTTACTATTCCACATAAAATCTGTTTTGATGATTTTAGTGTGCATATTCCCTATGGTAGTCGAATTGCGATTATTGGTCAGAATGGCAGTGGAAAGTCGAGCTTGCTTAAAATTTTAAATCAGACCCTAGAACCAACCAATGGTGATATTAAAATCTCAGAAGGGGTGACGATAGGGTATGTCCCACAAGTGATCGAAACATTCGATTCTTTGAGTGGTGGAGAACGTATCAATCAATCGCTAACCGTAGCACTTCGCCAGAATCCCAATGTTTTACTATTGGATGAACCGAGCAATCATTTAGATCAAAAAAACCGTCAATCCTTGATCCGAATGCTCGGATCTTTTGCGGGTATACTCATTATTGTTTCTCATGATTTGGAATTATTAAGCAGTTGTATCGAGACATTGTGGCATATCGATAATGGGAAAATCCATATTTTTTCGGGGAATTATCATGATTATCAACGTGAAAGACAGATAAAACAAGCTGTTATCGAGCAAAAACTATCTCGGCTAAAACGAGAGAAAAAAGAAATACATTGTTCTTTAATGGGGGAAGAAAAGCGCGCTGCAAAGAGTCGTTCTAAAGGTGAAAAAAGTATTGATAATCGAAAATGGCCAACGATTGTAAGTAATAGCAAAGCGTTAAGGGCAGAGGAAACATCGGGATTAAAAAAAGCAAATATCAGCCATAAAAAACAAAGGTTATTAGATGAATTATCCCTATTGCGGTTGCCGGAAACGATTATTCCTCAATTTTCGTTTACAGCAGCAGATGTTAAATCACGTTCCTTGATTTCGATTAGTAGGGGCAGCATTGGGTATGATCCAAACCATCTGATTCTTTCCCATATTTATTTAACTTTGGGATCGCAAGATCGGATTGCAATTGTCGGGAATAATGGGAGTGGAAAATCAACACTCATAAAGGCAATTTTAGGGGATCCAGCCATTTTAAAATCGGGGCATTGGTTTATGCCAAAACCGGAAGAGATTGGATATTTGGATCAGCATTATGGAACACTTTGCGCCGACGAATCAGTTTTTGAGACTATTCAAGCATTGGTTCCGGATTGGTCTTATACGGAAATTCGAAATTATTTGAATCATTTCCTATTTCGAGAACATGAAGAAGTGGAGGCACTTGTAAAGGTATTATCAGGTGGCGAAAAGGCGCGTTTAACACTGGCGCAAATTGGTTGCAAAACGCCAAAACTTTTACTGTTGGATGAAATGACTAATAATCTGGATCTGGAAACCCGTGCGCATGTGATTTCAGTTCTAAAAGAATATCCAGGTGGTTTGATAGTGATTTCACATGATGTGGATTTCTTACAAGCAATGGGCATAAGTAAGGGATCAACTATAGAAATAGGAGCGTTAAGTTGAGTTTCTAATGCTCGTTACTCGTACTCGTTTTTATTTGTGGTGATGGTGGTGATGATGCGTGGCATCATGAGGGTTCTTAATGGTCTCTCTTTCTTTTTTTATTTTTTCCATTTCAGGCGTTGTTGAAAACTGTAATATTTTTTCGACTTTATGTTGCTTAATACCTTCTTTAACTTTAATATTTAATTTAAATGTCCAATTAATAATAGCAATAATATGATTCTCTATTTTTTTAACAGTATTTTTAAATTTACCACGCTCCGTATAACCAATTTCGTTTAGTTTTGAACTCATTGACTGTACAATTTTATTGATTTCCTCTTCTTTTTTCATTATTTCATCTATATTGCTTTCTTTAGGATCGGTAAATTTTTCTATATGAACTTTTAAAGCTTGCCGTGCTGTTTGTAGGGCTTCAAGCTGTTTATGGCTTAAAGAGCCTTTCGATGGTTTTGTATCTTCCAGATCTAAAATTTCTTTATTTATCTCGTGAGAGAGCCTGACAGCAATTTTTAGGGTTTCGTGTGCTGCTTTATGTAAGAACTGTTGATATTGATCGTGTACAATGTGTATTTTTTTTGCTTCTTCTAAATTATTATCAATGTTTTTTAGATCATTTAATAGTTCTGATGTTTTGAATTCGGCCTCAAAGAGGTTGCTGTTTAGCTCGTCTAATTCTTCAAAAGATAACTCAAGATTTTCTTTTTCGCAAAATTCTGAAAACTTTTTAGAAATCGAAACGCGGAGATCTTTTACGTTTTCATTTAACTCTTGAACCTTTTTTTCATGATCGTGTAAATGTGGTACCATTAGTTTTTTATTAACATGGTCAACTGCTTGTTTGATTTCAAGCGTAATTTTAGCCATATTTTCCTTTAATTCTGAAGATCTTTTTAAGATATCTTCTTTGTTTTCAATCAAGAATTTTTTTATTGAACTATCGACCCGTTCAGATAACTCATTTCTTCTCTTAGAGGCTGTTTCACTGAACAATTCCTCACATTCCTGATTAATTTTGTTAAATTTCTCTTTATCTGCCCGTATTGACTTGGAACCCTTAAAATTAAAAGCATCTATTTCTTGAGCAGAGGGTTGAATGCCTTCTTGACTTAAAGAAGTTTGATAAGCGGTTTTTGCTTGTAATAGAATACTGTTTTTGAGATCTATTTTTTTGTTAATAATCTCTTTTCTCCTTTTTATAAAATCTTCTTGAAAAGTTACAATGGATTTATTATCCAGTTTTTCAATATTTATTTTTTTTAGATCGTCAATTACTTCTTGAAGCTCGTCGCTTATTTTGTTAAATGCCGTGGTGTATTCTGTTTCGGCCATGGATAGAACAGATTTTTTTATTTCATTTTTCTTGTTTTCTTGGGCTATAGCGTTCATTTTTTCTACGAGTGTTTCTTTAATATTGGTTGTGGGATCTGAAACATTAAGAGAACCAATAATATCGTCTAATGTTTTTTCTGCATATACTTTTCTTTCGGGTGTGAATTCATCTTTAATAGTGCCATCTTCTGATTCCACTTGTAGCTCATCTTTTAGAGCCACTATCATATTTTCTTTTAAAGGGCTGATTTTTTTTGAGAATTCTAGGTAAGCATTAACGCAGCGCTCATAATGTTCATCTTCTTCTGGTTCTGAAAATAAGAAATTCTTTTCGATTAAAAAATTATATCCATTTATAACATCCGGGCCTGAGTTTTTAAATTTTTCTACGATAGCGGCTTCCACATTCAAGGGAAACAATTTAAGGGGGTTGATTTCCATTCTAGCAATATTATTAAAGACAGGAGAAAGGACAAGACGACCAAATGTCCCTGGAGGGCAAGAAGGTTCATCAATGGCAGAATCTTTTGGATAGTGTCCTGTATCACCATTGTGCGCTCTTCTGATTTCGGCAATTGTGGCAATAAAATTCGCTTTTTCGGATTCGACTAAAATTTTTCTTTTTTCTGCAATTGAAATGTCTTGTGGAATTGTTTTAAAATTTGATTTTGTAATAGGCATATCTGGGTCGCTGGCTGCTAGCCATCGATAAGCGAGAAATTCTCGGTAAGACATGGGTGGAACACCCTCGGTTTCTGGAATGCCAAAGGTATCTTCAGTTGCTCCGGGATGGAACAAACTTTCATAACCCGCACCTACCTCTGTTCTAGTTCGTGCTAATTCCGGATCTAATATCGCTCTCAGAGCCGTTCTGATTGTATCGAGACCTTGTCGATGACTCGGATCTTTTGGGTTAGCACATAAGGGATCTTCACATTTACTGATTAAATAATCTTCGATTTCTTTTAAAATAGAGTCAGTTCCGCCTTTTTTCTCAAAGGTTTGATGATATCTATCATAAACCCGCTTATGGGCCTCTTTGGCAAATACCATTTCCTGAGGCGTTAACATAGAACTTTCTGCATCTACTCGCCCAGCAGCGGTTTCTACAGTTTCCATTGTTACTTGTGTTGGCATAATCGTTCCATTTTTTGTTGATGGTCACTTAATAGAGTGTAAGACAGTGATTTATTGGCAGAGTTCTGTAAAAAATAAAATAAAAAGCGTGTAGATACCAAGTGCTTTTTTTGAAGTACTTGACCTACTGCTTATGTGGGTAAATAACTTAAAATAACCTCTAAGGTTAATTTTGACCTTACAAGTGCTTGGCCTATTTTTTATGTTATGATTAAAAGATGCAGAAACTACCCCTCTTAAAAGTTGGCGACAGCGTTGAGCTTATTGCACCTGCTTCGCGTTGCAAAGCAGAAGAGCTTATGGGCGTTAAAGAATTATTAACATCCTGGCAATTCAATTGCATTATTAACAAAGATATTTTTGGGGATGATTTATTGTGCGCGAATACAGATGCATTGCGCTTTCAATCATTAAAAAATGCCCTGGAAAATCCAAAAACAAAGGCGGTGATTTGTGTGCGTGGTGGTTATGGGAGTTTACGTTTAATCCCACAATTGGCAGCCATAAAGCCTCCTCGATTTCCTAAGCTATTTGTGGGGATGAGCGATATTACAGCCTTAAATTTATACTTGGAACAAGTATGGCGGTGGCCAACGTTGCATGGTGCTCCTGCATTAGATAAATTTTCTCCTGAATCCATGACAGCATTAAAATCAATGTTATTGGGAGAAATAAACCCAATCACATTTTCAGGAAAACCATTGAATAAATTAGCCGAAAACAATCATCACATTGAAACTACCATAACAGGCGGTAACTTATGCTTAGTACAAACAAGTATTGGAACCCTGTGGCAAATCGATGGGCGTCGCAAGATTATCTTTTTAGAAGAAATCGGTGAACGCGGGTATCGAATCGATCGTATGTTAGAGCATTGTCGTCAAGCCAATATTTTTAAAGACGCTGCAGCTATTTTATTGGGGGATTTTATCGAAGGAAAAGAACCCAATGGAACTTCTCTTATTGAACCGGTGTTAAAACGTTTTGCAGAAAGTTGCGATATTCCAGTGGTACAGATAGAAGGATTAGGGCATGGATATACAAGCTTTCCAATACCTTTAGGAACAAAAACAATATTAGAACTAGGGGAAAAAATACACTGTAGGTGTTTTAGAGGGTGATATTATATTTTTATACTATATTTTAAAATATGGATAATTTGATTGCGCTAGAAAGTAAAGGGCTAACCAAACAGTTTGGCGATATTCTCGCTGTGGATAAGCTTTCTTTTACTGTCCAAAAAGGGGATATTTTTGGATTAATTGGACCCAATGGCGCGGGTAAAAGCACACTAACGAAGTTGTTGATGACGATATTACTACCAAGCGCTGGAGATGCATTGGTTGGAAATATTAGTCTTGTTCAGTCTCCCGCGAAAGTTCGTGAAATAGTCGGTTACGTTCCGCAGCTTATTTCAGCAGATGGTAGTTTGACAGGATATGAGAATTTACTGTTCTTTTGTAAACTATATCGTGTTCCTAAAAAGGAACGTAAAAAACGAATCCAAGAATCACTAGAAACAATGGGATTGACGGCAGCAGCACATCGTTATGTGAATGAATATTCAGGTGGAATGGTTCGTCGTTTAGAGATTATTTTAGCGATGCTCCATAAACCACAAATACTATTTTTAGATGAACCCACTTCGGGACTAGATCCGGTTGCCAGAAAGGCAGTTTGGGATCATTTAAATTTAATTCAAAAACGGGATGGATTAACTATTTTTTTAACAACGCATGATATGCAAGAAGCGGATTATCTTTGTAACAAAGTTGCAATTATGCTGAAAGGTAAGATTGTCAAAATGGGAACCACACAAGAATTAAAATCAACGGTAGGAGAAGGAGCAACATTGAATGATGTGTTTATTCAATATGTCGGTAATTCAATAGAATCCGAAAATGCTTACAAAGAGATTATTCGTCAAAGTAGAACGGAAAGGAAGCGAGGCGAATAATGAAACAATGTATTTTTTATGTCATTAAAGAAATCTATAAATCGATAGTCAATTTTTTATTAAATACCCTGGTTATTGTGGAATTTGAGGTAAGGAAGGTTTTTCATCAACCCAGCGAGATTATCTTTCGATCGCTACAGCCTATTTTATGGTTATTAATGTTTGGTCAAGTTATTTCACATGAAATTGTTACGCATGAAAAAGTAGCGTATATCGATTTTCTAACCCCGGGAATTTTGGCGCAAAGTGTGTTATTTATTGCTATTTTTAATGGAATTGCGGTTATCTGGGAACGGGATATGGGCATTATACAAAAATTATTAGTGGCCCCAATTCATCGTTCCTCAATTGTGTTAGGAAAAGGTTTAGGTTCTGCAATCAGGGCGGTTTCTCAACTGGTAATTGTTTATGCTTTGGCGTACTTTTTGAAGGTTAATATTGATTGGTCTTTTTCTGCCATAGCAGGCGTATTTTTATTTATTGTGTTAGGAGCAGTTTTGTTTTCAACTTTTTCTTTGGTTATTGCTTGTATTGTAAAAACAAGAGAACGGTTTATGGGTATTGGACAAGTATTGACGATGCCTTTATTTTTCGCGAGCAATGCGATTTATCCTGTGACTGCAATGCCTCCTTGGTTGAAAGCAATTGCGCATTCAAATCCGTTAACTTATGAAGTCGATGCCCTGCGGACAATCATGTTACAAGGCATTAGCAGTACTTATGGTTTAGGATTTGATTTTTTAGTTCTAGTTTTAATTATTTTATTATTAACAATCGTGGGAACTATTTTATATCCACGTTTAGTGTATTAATTTTCCATAAACGCAGATGACATTCTCTCAATTTCTGCTGCAGAAATATTCAATTTTTTCGCTTCTGATTTCCATCCTAAAACAGCACTCTCAACTTCAGAAACAATTTTTTCTGCCATATCTGGTGTTAAGCCAAAATAATGAGAAACACTCATGGCCAATTCAATAGAACCTGTTGCATCCGAAAAATCGATTGTGGTGGATAGTACACGAGGTTTAACATCCATAGGAATTGGATTGAGATCGTATGCAGGAGCCAATCTCCATCCGTTTTTTTCTTCATATAAAAAAGCATGGTTACGTAGGTGATCGTCTGTATTGGCAATAAAAATACTAAATACAATTCTTCGCCACAATTCTTTTATATCGTCGACTGATTTAGCACCTTGTTGCCTCAGTTTATCAACAATTTCAAGATAACTACGAGGTTCATTTTCGTCTGCGCCCAACATGCTCATGGCAGATAGAAATGGGATACGATTTTTTTTGTCTCGATCAAAACGTTGTGAAATCAACACTGGATTTCCTTTGATATATTCAATTCTCCATTTTGGAACTGAAATATGTGCTTTTTTTGCCAATGTTAATGCAACTGCTTCCCAAAGGACTATATTAATCTCATCTATTTTTTGTGGAAATTTTGCAATAGCAAGACTGCCATCTTCATCGATAACAGAAGATTTTGGTCTAGCGCCTCCGAGAGAAGACCCTGCTGGTACGAGTAATGTGAGATCTTCTTCAGACTCATTACCACTATTAATATGTTCGGATGCTTGTAGTAGTTTGGGTAAATCAATGAAAGAAGGAATATATATTTCTGGGTTAATTGCCAGAAATGGACCATTTTCTTTATGCGAAAATCTGAGTGCACCGAGTCGTGTTTCATCATCAACTCTAAGTAGGTAATCAATTTCCATTAATTTTTTTGGTTTTTTATTTTGTTTTTCTGCATGAAAATTCTCAGCTTGTGTCATTAAAACTCTTCCCCAGCGATCGGGGGAAGAATCTCCTATCGCGCCAAATAAAGCTTTGCCTGCGGGGGCATAAAAAGAAGTTGCACCAATTAAGAAAGCAGCACTTAAAGGAAAGTGATTGGGGTTATCGATCCAGGTTTTATCATATTCAAAGGTGGCGTGTTCTTGATTATTTCTAACAAGTGGTAAAAATTTTCCTACTAATATAGGATTATTTTCAACATCGATATAGACATAAATTTTTTTATTCATGGAATTTTAAAAAATCCTCAATAAGCCCAGTGTATCATAGATAGTTTATGTGGTCAAATTGAGCACTTCCTTTTTTTGAGACGACGAAGAAGAAGGCCATTGTAATAGAATGGCAATGCTACCCATACCGCCTAAAAGAAAGCAATAGTAAATATGCGGGACAATCATGAGTGGCGAAATATGAGCGAGCGATCCGGCCAGTAGAACTTGTGCACTATAAGGTAGGATTCCTTGAAAAATACAGGAAAAAAGATCGACTAAGGTTGCAGCTCGGTGCGCAGGAATATGGTGGCGTATTGCAATTTCACGGGTGACTTCTCCGGAGAGAATAATAGCCATGGTATTATTGGCTGTACAAATATCAGTAAAACTCACGATGGCACAAATGGCGCCTTCTGCCGACCTTGTACTTACTTGGTCTTTGGTGCGTATCATGCGTTCAAAAATTTGGGTGATAAGGGTAAAACCCCCTTTGGATTTGATTAATGCACTCAATCCTCCCATGAGAAGCGATAGGATTAAAATTTCGGTCATGCTTTTATATCCATCAAAAATACTTTTTGAAAGATTTAGAAAAGAATAAGAAGGGATTGTGAATAGACCAATGGTGCCTGCAATCAGGATACCAGAGGTTAAGACGACAAACACATTAAAGCCCGACAGTGCGAGGCCTAAAATAGCTAGATAAGGCAAAGAGAGCAGTAGCTGATAATCTTCCACAGGAATAGTCGTATTTTTGGGGTTGTGATTCATAACTAGCAGAATGATTAAGGTAATAATCATGGCTGGCAAAGCGATAGTAAAATTACTTCTAAATTTTTCAAGAGCAGAACAGCCATGAATTTGTGTGGCAGCAATACTGGTATCGGAGATCACCGAGAGATTATCGCCAAACATAGATCCACCAACAATCGTTCCCATGGCAATCGGTAAAGAGAGTTCGATTGAGCTTGCAATGGCGGCACCAATAGGACCAACCGCTGCAATGGTTCCCATCGAAGTGCCCATCGCGGTTGAAACCAAAGCTGAAATAACAAAAAGCGCAGGCAGTGCCATTTTGGCGGGAATAAAATGTAATGCATAATGAACAATCGATTTAACACTGCCAATATTTTGGAGAACCGTTGCAAGTGCTCCGGCTAATAGATAAATAAGACACATGATGATAATATTATTATCACGCACGCCTTCCAAAAAAATATTCATACTTTTTTGAATGGGTTCTCGCGAAATAATGATCGCTAATATAATTGCGGGCAAAATGGCAACCGATGCAGAGATTTGATAAAACGCATAAGGCGTTTCCTGTAAACTAAAGTACAGGCCACTACCCAAAAAGATTATCAAAAATACAGCAAGAGGGCTTAAAGCAGAAAGCGCTGATAAAATATTCAATGGTTTAAATGACATCAATAAACTCCTCGCTTAGAACGAAGTGAAAGGTTTTTGTTTTGTGCGATAAAATATAGGGACAGGGTATATTAGATGCCGCAAGGCATCATCATGGGCGGATGGTTGAACATGTCTAAATAAGTCATGGTTGGAGATATAATCCATATGAAAATGAAAGTCAATGAAAAAGGGGTCAAATCTAGATCACGTACTATCAATTTAAATAAAGGCGAGATGAGCTTATTTGTTTCTTGTACGCCGGCTTGGGATCCAGCGCAGCATATTTCTGTGTAGCTACAGTACTTGATCTATCCATTTAAAGTTAGTAGAATGATTTTTTCTTTTAATAATAGGTGGGGTTAGCGCGTCATGGCAACTACAATCAAGGCACAAGCAGTAGAATTAATATTATCGAAATTTATCGACAATTCCAAAGAAACCACAGGAAATAAAACGCCAAAATCAATTGTTGTTGGGGCAAGCTTTGGGGGATTATCTGCGGCCTTTAGTTTATCCTGCCAGGGGCACGATGTCTTGGTTATTGATAATCGTAGTGAATATACACGTGAACAAAAAATATTTGTATCAGAAGATATGATTGAACAGTTTTATCATATTTCGGATTTACCTGCCCTGGGCATTGAATATACAGTAAAAGATTTCAATCTTAAGCTAAATTACCCAGGAAATTTTTCAGAGCCTTCAACACCAAATTTAGATTTGGAATTTTTTAGACTGATAGGGTTAAAAGGCTGTGCAATTGCAATTAAGGATTTTCAAAATTATCAATTCAATAAATTTCAAGGAATGTTAGAAAAAAATAAATTTTCATACCCAATGAAAGAATATGTTTATGTCGATGATGCAAAGAGTCTAGATAATAGGTTGAAATTTGCTGCGACAATTGCCAGTGAGCCGACGAAAGTTCCTGCCGAATTGATGGATTATTTTGCTGTGGAATCGGGAATTTTTTCCGAAAAAGTTTCTGAAGAAGACTTTGCATTATCAGGAAAAGTTCAGTTCTTACGGGGATCAGAATATCGAGTTTTAGCAATAGATGGGGATAATCAGATTTTAACATTAGAATCAAATGGAAAATCATACGATCTCCCATTTGATTATTTAATTGGGGCTGATGGCAGTAAACATGAAACGGCCAATTTGTTGTTTGAAAAAAATCCTAGATATACAATCCGTGTTGGGGAGCTTCCAAAGCCAAAACATAACGCTTATGGGACTATGGTATTTGAATTGGCACCCGATTGTTCTAAATATTTAAAGGATATTTCTAAAGTTTTTACACCCAATTTAAAAAATGCTTTATGTTACAAACATGTAGAATTACTTGGGAATTTGGGTTGGAAAAAAGATTTTATTCCTTTAATTTATATTCAAATAGATCGAGAAAAGAATGAATGTTATATTACGGGCGAAGTTCTAGAAGAATTTTTATCTAATAATCAAAGTTTATCTAGAGCTGTAGTAGAAAAAATGGAAAATTGGTTTAAAGGAATCACTGCCGAATTAACGAAAATTCCAGTAGAATCTTTTAACTTAAAAGAAGGCTCTGCCTCTACCTTTCAAGTTAAAACGCAGTATTTCACAAAAAACCATATTTTACTTGGCAAAAAAGGTCATTTTATGGGGGTCGGGGATCACTTATTGCCCGCTAACTTCTTATATGGGCATGGGATTGAATCCGCTATTGGAGATGGTAATGTGTTGTTTGATTGCTTTGATGAGGAAGGGAGTTTTGATCCACAACCTTTAGAGGCAAGACTCTTAGAAAGGCTTGATCAATATCGATATTATTTTGCGGGTATTGAAGAGGTAAGAAGGATCTCCAGTAGTGCATTAGATTTTGAAGAAAACGGTAGTTTTATGGAGACGGCATTAGAGAAAGCCCACCTAGAGCTTCTTAATGCGGCTTGTTCTAATATAGAGATTGAACAGCGCGTTATCGAGATGAAAGATTTATTGCAAAAAATGGTTGTAAATTTGAAAAAAAAATCAATTCATTTTGCGATAACATTGGCACTATGCTCGCGGGAGATGGAATTTCTATCTTCAGAATTGAAATCCTGTTTTGATTTGGATGAGCATATAAAGAAATCGCTTAAGGACATTAAGGGTGTTTTAGATACATGGGAAAATGAGCTGAAAAAAAGAGAAAACACGCGGCGTGAATTTGATGAAAATTTCAGCGCTGATAGCAATTTACAACGGCAAATAGAATTCGAAATGAATCGTAATTTATACATTGATAATAGGTTAAGCCTATCTTGGATGAGAGAAATGGCAGATCAAAGATGTATGGATGAATGGCGATCTTTGAATAAAGGTAATCCAGATGCGTTCGCTTTGGTTAAATTTAGGTCCCAAAAGTAAAGGTGTAGATCTCTAGGTCGGGATTATCTGTTTGTAATTCCAATAAACCATTGATAGTGTTATTGCCGTCAATGAGGGTATAGAGCTTATAGTTCGAAACAATCATAGAAGGCATGGGTTTATTATCTAGGCTTATTTTAACGGTAATAGGATTTTTAGAACGAGAACCCATCACTGCAAAAACCTTTGCTGCTCTAAAGTGGATTTTAATGGTGGCAAGCGGTTCATTGGCAATAATTTTTTCAGCTGCAATAATCCATTTTCCCTGTAAAGCCCATGCATTTTCATTTAATACTGCGGGATATGAATAGGGTATGGGTTGGTCGGCCACTAAAAATTCTTTACTGGAAAATTCATTGGCTCTGGCATAGCCTAGATACGTTTCAGGGGTTTGTGAAAACAAGGGCTCACTTTTTTGCGATACTTTTGTATTGGTTTTATCAGTTCCAAGTAATGCTTGGATATTATTTTCGGTGATATCGTAATCGCCTTCACCAAAGTGTTGATAAACAATTTTGCCGTTTCCATCGATGAGATAATGGGCAGGCCAATATTGATTGTGATAGTTTTGCCAAGTTTGAAATTGATTATCTAAAGCGATGGGGTATTGAATATGATACTTGGCGACCGCTTGTTTAACATTGTCTAAATTTCGCTCAAAATCAAATTCTGGACTATGCACCCCAATAATTTCTAAACCTTGTTGATGATATTTTTGATACCAATCGGTTAAATAAGGTAAGGTTCGAATACAGTTAATACAGGAATATGCCCAAAAATCAATGAGGATAGCCTTTGCTTTAATATCTTTTAAAATAAGGGGTTTAGAATTAATCCAGGCTTCTATGCTCGCTATTTCGGGTGCTGGATAAGGGACAATCAGGGGATTGATGAGTGTTTTATGAGATGTTGTATTGGATGTATTAGCAATGGGAGTGGGATTTGCAAAGCTTTGGATGTTGATCATGAGGAAAACACTGATAAGGATAATCAGCCCTAGTATTTTTCTGAATGCGTGCGCGTGTTTTTTGAAAAAATTAAACTGACTAGTTGCCTTTCGACCAAAGAGAACCATGAGTAACATTGGTACTGCTGCTCCAATTGAAAAGGCTAGTAATATCAAAAAGCTGTTTAAACTTTGGTTTTGAAGAATAATTTGGACAATCACCGCTGCCAAGATGGGACCCGCACAAGGCGTCCAAATAAGACCAATTAAACCACCAAACAAAAAACCACTGAAGAAGCCTGCTTCGGGATCGTTAACGAGTGGAATACTACTTCCTACATTGGCTAATTTTTGAGTTAATTTTCCAAAGAGCTCAGTTAATGTGGTAGAGATCATAATAATCCCAAACAAGATTAATAAGACAAAGGCTGCATTTCTAACGAGATTGAGATCAAGACCGGAAATCTCGACAATTTTTTTTGAAAAAAAGGTAAAAAAAGCAAAAGCAATGACAAAACCAACAATAATCCCGAGCGGTCGTTTACGGTTTCCTTCTAGTGAACCAGCTAAGATAATGGGTAGGATGGGTAGAATACAGGGCGAGATAATTAGGCTAAATCCCTCTATAAAAGCTAAGCCGATATTGATTGAGCTATTAACAGTATTCATGTGTATTAGTATACCTTAACGTGATGAATGTGGTTTGGGATGATCTGATTCCGATGGTACTCCCTCTTTTTTTAGTAGGTTTTTCGCATTTTTACAAGCATCTGTTTCTTCTTTTTCAAGCGCAGTGCGAATAGTGGGGTCGTTAATAATGGGTTTAATAGGAGGGGGTGGTGTGCCATCTAGTAACTTCGTAATCAGGGTGGCGGTTATTTCTGGATTGGATGCGGCGCTAATAATACAAGTTAAAACCCCTGTTTTTTGCGAAATTGTTTTGTAATGCGCAACCATGGCATTAAGAACACTGAGATCTGGATTAGCTTTTTTGGTTGAAATTTCAATCTGACCTGCGGTGGTTTTTTGAATGAGAATATCCTGATGTTTATCTTGAATTTGATTATTGCTAATGGTGAATTTATCCGAACCTTGAGTTTCAAAGATCTTTACTATTTCGTTCCATTTGGGATCTGGGATAGGGGGAGTTTCGATAGGATCCGTTTTAAGCTTAGTTTCCTCAGTTTCTTTGGGTTTTTCTGGTGTATTTTGGTAATTGGGGAGAAATGGTTCTTGAGGGGTACTGTTATTATTAAGATTTTTTTCGGAAAGAAGTTTTTCTTCATTTTTTTTATTCTCTGCCATTTTTTTTAACCGATAGTTTAGTTCTTTCTCACTTTCTTGATCATCAGTAGACATCGTCCTTTAACCCCTCTGCTAGTTGGTTTGGCCCCCTCGTTGTCGTAAGAAATCGGCCATTTCAGGCTGATGGCTTTCAATGGCAACCTTGAGGGAGGTCGACTCATGTTTATCTTTCGTATTTATTTTAGCACCATTTTCGATGAGTAGCTGTGCAATGGTGACATTGCCATTTCGGGCGGCAAAGTGTAGGGCTGTAAACCCATCTTCATCGGCGTGGTTGACATTGACTTTCTTATCGATGAGCAATAACACCATGGCGGGTTGATTAAATTGAGCAGCCACCAATAGTGGAGTGATTCCAAATTTCATCACCGCATTTTTATTGGCCCCCTTATCCATTAAAAGCTTAGCAATGTTTTCTCGACCATAGACAGCTGCCAAGTGGAGTGGGGTTGCTTGTGTTGCGATATCAATGGCATTTGGGTTGGCACCGGCTTGTAACAAAATGGCCACTATATTTTCTTGATTATGAATAACCGCTGAATGGAGTGGGGTAATGCCATGACTAAAAGGCATATTGATGTCTTCTCTCACTTCTAAAAGTGTTAAGACATCGTCTAATTTTCCTTCTTGGATGGCTTTTTCTAAGAGCGCTTCTGGTGTATGCGCTCTTTGGGTTTCAATTTCGGCAAAACAATTAAAACTGAATATGCCAGAAAGAATTAAAATAATAAAGCGGGATCTTAATTTTAAAAAAAGTGGCATGGTTATTCCCATAGTGGATAAGGTTCTAATTTGATTTCTCCCGGAAAAAATAGTTTTGCTGTGGTTGCAAAAAAATCATTATGATCAGAAATATAAAATAATTTTTTAACTGTTTCAATCTGAGGGTTTAATAGTTTATGCTGGGTAAGTAAATCTTTTAAAACAATTGCCGTCATCTGGGAAGCATCGATAATATCAATTTTTTTTGGGTAAAATTTTTGGATATGCTTCTTTAAGAGTGGATAATGCGTGCAGCCTAGAATTAAAGCATCCAGGTTTTGTAACTCGGGACGTGATAAATATTCTTGAATCATGATTTCGGAGATAGGATGTTCTGAAAAACCTTCTTCAATCAATGGTACTAACAATGGTGTTGCAAGAGCTGCCAGCTGAATATTTTGATCTAAACTATCCAGACGTTTTTGGTAGGTATTAGAGCGAATGGTTTGTTTAGTCCCAATTAAACCAATTTTCTGATTGGCATGATGCGTTTTTAAATATTCAACGACGGGATCCACGACATTCAGCACCAGCGCTTTATGGCCGACATATTCTTTGACGAGTTCAAAAGCTGCTGTCGATGCGGTATGACAAGCAACTACAATGACCTTACAATGATGTTGGAGCAAGACCTCACAAATTTTAAGGGAATAGGCTTGGATGGCAGCAACCGATTTATCGCCCCAGGGTGTATGGGCAGTATCGCCAAAATAGACAATATTTTCATATGGCAATAGTGTTGTAATGGTTTTGGCGACGGTTAGCCCCCCCATACCACTGTCAAAAATACCAATTGGATTCATTGCTGTTTGGGTCATAGAACCTCAGTTTAACACAAAACAAAGATGAAATTGTCCTATACTTTTAGGAGAGATAACTTAAACAAACAGAGGGAGCGAAAGGATGTGGCATCTAAAAACCAAGATGGGTACCTTTTGGATCCTTCCTTTGCATGACTCTAAACATGCTTATGTTTTAGGGGTCAATGACGATGAACTTGCTTTTTATACAGATATTGAAAAGGCGGCCAAGGATGTCCGTGAGCAAGCGACTGGCTTTTTGCGCTGGGACACAGAGCGCGTGGTTAAAGCACCAGAACATATCAGTGAATGGGCGAATGGTGAGCCCCAAGAATGGCGAAAAATCTAGTTTTATAACTTCTTTTTTGATGCTGCTTGCAATGTGGTTTTAATTTCGGTATGATTTCCCACTTGATTTTATGTATTTTAGGTTATTTTTCGGGGAATGAAGATGAAAGCAGATATCCATCCATCTTATGAACAAATCCAAGTCACCTGTAGCTGTGGCCATGTTTTTACCACTGGCTCTGTTTTGGGGAAAAATTTAAACGTTGAAGTGTGTAACCGGTGTCATCCGTTCTACACAGGCAAACAGAAGATTGTTGATACCGCAGGGCGGGTTGATAAATTTGCTAAAAAGTTTGGTGGTTTCTCTTTGAACAAAAATCAGGAAACGGCTAAAGACGAATCTGAAACAGGTGATGCTGAAAGATGAGTAGTGATCTAACCAAAGCGGCACTAGATTACCATGCTTTCCCAACACCGGGAAAATTGAAGATTGAATTAACCAAGCCAACAGAAACCCAGCGGGATTTAGCATTAGCCTATACCCCGGGGGTTGCTGCACCTGTGAGAGCCATTGCTGCAAATCCAGACGATGTTTATCGATATACGGGTAAAGGCAATTTGGTTGCGGTGATTACCGATGGCACAGCGATTTTAGGCTTAGGTAATTTAGGTCCTTTGGCCAGTAAGCCAGTGATGGAAGGAAAAGCAGTTTTATTTAAACGATTTGCCGATATTGATGTTTTTGATATCGAAGTAGCAGCGGCTAGCCCAGAAGCATTTATTGAAACCGTTGTGAATATTTCTCCCACATTTGGGGGGATTAATTTAGAAGATATTAAAGGGCCAGAGTGTTTTGAAATTGAAGAAGCGTTGATTAAACGTTTAAATATTCCCGTTTTTCATGACGATCAACATGGAACCGCAGTGATTGTGGCGGCGGGCTTGCTGAATGCGTTAGAATTACAAGGGAAAACACTCCAAAATGTGAATATTGTTTGCTTAGGCGCAGGTGCTGCGGGTATTGCAACGATGCGATTGTTAGTTTCGTTAGGTGCGCACCGACATATGATTACCATGGTCGATAGTCAAGGTGTTATTCATGTGGGACGTAGTGATCTCAATGCTTACAAATTTGCATTTGCTTTAGAAACGGATAAACGAACGTTGGCAGAAGCCATGGAAAATGCCGATGTATTTATTGGTGTTTCTTCCGGTGTGGATGTTGTGACAGCAGAGATGCTAAAAAGCATGGCACCCAAACCCATTATTTTTGCATTATCTAATCCCGATCCCGAAATTCGCCCCGAATTGGCTTTTAGCGTGAGAGACGATTTGATTATGGCGACAGGTCGATCGGATTATCCAAATCAAGTGAACAATGTGCTTTGCTTTCCTTATATTTTTAGAGGGGCATTGGATGTGCGGGCGCGTTGTGTGAATCAATCGATGTTGGTTGCAGCCGTTCATGCGATTCGATTAGTTGCGCATGAGCCTGTTCCAGAGGCTGTGTTGCGTGCTTACCCGAATAGCGGAAAATTGGAATTTGGTCCACACTATATATTGCCGACACCTGTGGATACGCGTTTGTTAGAACGTGTTCCAGCGGCAGTGGCAAAGGCGGCAATTGAAACAGGGGTAGCACAGAATCCTTACCCCAGCCATTATCCTAAGTTAACTGGTATTCAGGAGAAAGCGCATGGCAAGACCGAAGATAGCCTTAATTGGATCGGGTAATATTGGTGGAACACTTGCCCATTTAGCTCTGACCAAACGCTTAGGCGATGTTGTTTTATATGATATTGCAGAAGGAATCCCACAAGGAAAAGCGCTCGATTTATCTCAATGTGGTCCTATCGAAGGTTTTGATGGCCGTATTACCGGAACCAATGATTATAAAGATATTGCCGATGCGGCTGTTGTGATTGTCACCGCAGGCGTTCCTCGAAAACCTGGCATGAGTCGAGATGATTTGCTGGGGATTAATGCCAAAGTGATGAAAGCGGTTGGTGCTGGGATTCAGCAATATTGCCCCAAAGCCTTTGTGATTTGTGTCACCAATCCTTTAGATATTATGGTCAAATTATTACAGGATTTTTCAAGCGTTCCTGATGATCATATTGTTGGAATGGCAGGTGTATTAGATTCTGCGCGTTTTAGCTTTTTTTTAGCACAAGCATTACAAGTGTCTGTGCATGAAGTACAAGCATATGTCTTAGGAGGCCATGGCGATAGCATGGTGCCTTTAGTGGATTTAAGTAATATCGCTGGTGTTAGCCTAACCACATTGGTGGCAACAAAACGCTTAACCCAAGAACGATTAGATGCAATTGTCGATCGCACGCGTAAAGGTGGTGGCGAAATTGTGAATCTTTTAAAAACAGGATCTGCTTTTTATGCGCCGGCTTCTGCAGCGATTGCAATGGCAGAATCTTATTTACAAGATCGTAAAAGAATCTTGCCTTGTGCCGCCAAATTAACCAAAGGCCAATATGGAATGAAAGAACCTTTATTTGTGGGCGTTCCTGTTAAAATTGGCGCCAATGGTGTGGAAGAGATTATCGAAGTGGCATTAAACGAAACAGAAAAAGCAAACTTAGCGGTTTCTGTGAATGCAGTCATTGAATTAAACCGTGCAGTGGCAGGCTTGATTTAGAATTTAATTATCTGGTTAACTCATGTTTCCCGACTATTGTATACTGGATTACCGAAAAGTCATGACTTTTCGATAATCCAGTATCGTTTGGTCGGAATAAAAGCCAGATTCTTCTTTAATTTAGCAAGAGAGAGGCATGCCAAAAAAAACAGAACAAGAAATTCAGGCCATTAACGCTGTTATAGCGATTTATTGTGGCAGGGCAGATCTATTGCCTTTATTTTCTCCTCAAGATTTGATGGCCAAAGTAGATACACGCGATATCGATGACGATCAAATCATAATCATTTTATCTTTTATAAAAGCACATAATCTTTTATCTGAGTGGAATGAAGTTAAAATAAAAGAATTATTACAAAGTTATGTTTTCAAGGAAAATATACCGCCACTCATGTGCGTACTTTCTTTGGAACAATATTCTGCTGTTGACTATTTGTTAAAAAATGTGCCGAATATTTTGGATTCAACATTACGTCAAAAAGAAGAATATATTCTAGGTTGTTCTACGGCTTTAGCGATGTTAGCTTGTGGGTTGAATAGTTTTAAGAGAGTAGCACCTAAGCAGCATCATAATGACTATCACGGGCTTGGGAAAGGAGATGCCGTACCTTTAAGTGGACAAGAAATAGAAGAGAAGAAAGAGATAATTGATCTATTATTAGACATGATACAGAAATGTTATCAAACATTCTACCCGGAAAAATGGAAAATAGAGTTATATAAAGATCTGCGTTATGTAAAAGACGATAATTCTGTGGGAAATGGTCTTGATCGGTTATTTGATCAGAATATTGTATATTTTCCCAACCAAATTAAAAAAATAATAGAAATGTGTGGTATTAAACCGACAGAACGAGTTAAGCGATATCAATCGAATGGCTCTACACATTTTATTTTGGAATTTGCCTATTTATATAACCATGGGGCAGATTGGGTGTGCCGGGTGCTTGAAGAAAACCCTGGTTTTAAACAGCGTTATATAGGTGAACTGAAAGATAACTTATCAAGATATTGGTTTGGTTGTATGGGTTCAGTAAGTCAGAGCGAAAGCGTAAAAAGTAATACAAGTATTTCCGAAGAGGAAAAAAATTCTCTTCAGAGTCAAGCATTAAAAATAAAAGCACTTTTTCCGCTTAGTTTATGGGTTGCGAAAAAACTTGGGTTTTCCGAAAATGTGATACAAGATATTTTTAATAAATTTAAGCATCTTTTAACCGTAGATGCCTATAAGCCTGGTTTGCAGTATTTTATGGAAAAATTTATTAGAATTTATGGGTTTGAAAATGTCAGTAAAGTAATTAATAGTGAACATGGGATGTTGTCGGAAATTTTAGAAAAAACAAAAACAGATATACTGCTTCAATGGAGCTTTGGATTATATAAAAAACAATTAACAATGAATACTGCAACAATAGAAAAAAATAGAAACAATATCAGGCAATTTTTCTAAAACAACTTTTCCTGTTCAGATTGCGATCCCTCTTCTCCCGACATAATTGTTTTACTGGGTAAGTTGCTCTCGATAAAGTATTCATAAATGGCATTGGGATCGTCATCGTTTGCCAATAAGCCCGTATTCGGATCGATTTTAACATTCACAATGCCCGGGGGCGGTGTCATGCTGTGGTCTGGTTTGTCTTTAAGTACAGCCTCCATAAAATACATCCACATGGGAAGCGCTGCTGTACTGCCGTATTCTCGAAGCGTACGAGGTTCATCAAAACCCACCCAAGCGGTTGCGACGACATCTCGATTATAACCAGAATACCAGGCATCCATAAAATCATTGGTGGTTCCCGTCTTTCCGGCGAGATCTTTACGACCTAAACTTTTGGCACGAAATCCAGTACCGGTTTGAATCGCATCTTGCAAAGCCGAAGTCATTAAAAAGGCGAATTGTGGATCGATAACAGGCGTACTTGTTGGAAGAGGCGCTTCATAAATCACTTGGCCTTGGTAATCCGTAATCTTTTGAATGAAATTGGGATAAACACGATTGCCGCCATTGGCGAGCGCACTATAAGCGGTTGCCATTTCTAATGGTGTGGTGTCTGCAGTGCCTAAGGCAAGCGATAAATAAGGTGGCAGTTTATTGCGATTAAAGCCTAATTTTTCAGCGAAGTTGATAAATTTTTGCACCCCCACTGCTTGTAGAATACGGATGGTGACCATGTTTTGCGAGCGAGCAATACTGGGACGTAATCGGGTGGGACCATAAAACTTTTTAGTGGAATTTTGCGGTTCCCAGACAACGCCTGTGACGGGATCGGTAATCACCAGTGGGGCATCATTAAAAATACTGGCTAAGGTATAACCATCTACTAGTGCCGCTAAATACAAAAACGGTTTAAAACTCGATCCGGGTTGACGTTCTGCCTGAGTCACGCGATTGAAATTACTCAAGGTATGATCAAAACCACCGACCAAAGCCAAAATAGAACCTGTGTCGGGATTAAGCGCTACCAAAGCACCACCCACTTCTGGAATTTGTACCATTTTCCAAGATTTATCAGCGGTTTGCTCTGTATAGATAACATCGCCTGTACTCACAATATCGGTAGGTGTTTTAGGGGCAAAGCCTAATCGATAGCCTTTGAGTTGTGATCTAGCCCAGGAAAGTCCTGCCCAGGGAATTTCAATATATTGACCATCTTGTAGCAGTACGTGAATTTTGGTGCTTTCAAGCCGTGTGACAACGCCGGGTAATATGGAACCGTAATTGGGTAATTCTTTGAGTTCATTTACCCAATAATCCAGATCTTGCGTAGAAGTATTCGTACTGGATAATTTAAAATGAATTTTGGTCTTACGATAGCCATGCCGTTGGTCATATTCTAATAATGCACGTTTTAACGCGATATTAGCGGCGAGTTGATAGTGACTTTCGATGGTTGTAAAAACTTCATAGCCTAATGTGTAAATGGAATCACCATAACGTGCATGGAGATCTTGTCTAACCATTTCGGCAACATAGGGTGCTGTAATATCAATGGTTCGTCCGTGATATTTGGTGGGCAAT
>Ga0206950_1062_pt1 | contig 25991 bp, 23 predicted proteins | sample Alteio_BWOrgHeat_41_FD_152954 | JGI IMG/M metagenome (GOLD analysis project Ga0206950, IMG submission 152954) | Enriched cells from forest soil in Barre Woods Harvard Forest LTER site, Petersham, Massachusetts, United States -... | ecosystem: Environmental > Terrestrial > Soil > Temperate forest >... | reverse complement strand
TCGATTTGCCCATCCTTGGCGTGATCGAGCCGGGTGCCAGAAAAGCGGTGGAAGTCACCCGCAATAAGAAAGTCGGTATCATCGCGACCGCATCGACGGTCAAAAGTGGCAAATATACCCAAAAAATTGTACAATTGGATAAACATATTATGGTCACCACTCAATCCTGCCCTTTATTCGTGCCATTAGTCGAGGAGGGTTGGTTTGACCACGCGGTGACCTATGAAGTGGCCCAAGAATATTTGAGCAGCATGAAAAAGAAAAATATCGACACCCTTATCTTAGGCTGCACGCATTATCCATTGCTCAAACAAGTTTTACATAATGTCATGGGCTCCAAGGTGCAGTTGGTGGATTCGGCTAGAGAAGTGGCTTTGCAGGTCAAGGAAGAGCTCACCAAGAGAGGGCTTTTGCGCATGCGCCTGGGGCCTGGCCAGCATATGTTTATCGTCAGCGATGAACCAACACAATTCCAGCGCCTGGCGTCCAGGTTTTTGGGCGGGGGCGTTAAAAATGTCAGGAGGCATATTTATGTTTGAAGTGACTGTGCGCGATCATATTGCCTCGGCCCATCAATTGCACGGCTATGACGGCCCCTGCAAGGACATGCACGGGCATACCTGGAAGGTGGAGATGGTTGTTAGCGGGGACACTTTGGACGGGGTGGGGCTTTTGGCGGATTTTAAAATCCTTAAAAGTAAACTTAAAGAAGTGCTGATGCCCTTAGATCATGTGGTGCTCAATGAGCTGCCTGCGTTTAAGGACCTAAATCCATCGACCGAGAATTTGGCCCGCTATATTTACCGCGCCCTGTGGCCCAAATGCGCTCCACTGCGATTAAAACAAGTCCAAGTCTGGGAATCCGATACCGCGAGTGTTATTTATTATGAATAAGTTTTCCCCCTCTTTTTTATAAAGAGGGGGTTAGGGAGAGTTTATTTAAGTGACAAAGCAATCTCCTAAAAAAGCCATTGTTTTATTATCCGGCGGCCTAGACTCCTCAACAACCCTCTATTACGCTCTACGGGAAGGCTATCAATGTTATTGCCTGATATTTGATTACGGCCAGAAGCACAAAAAAGAGATCATCCAGGCTAAGGCTATTGCCCATAAGGCAGGATGTAAAAGTGTTCTTGTCAAAATTTCTTTACCCTGGAAAGGTTCGGCACTTTTAGACAATAAAATTTCCCTTCCCCGCGGCAGGGCCTTGGATGCTAAAGGTATTCCTGTCACCTATGTGCCGGCGAGGAACATCATTTTCTTGAGTTTCGCGGCCTCTTATGCTGAAGCCATTGGGGCCAAGACCATTTTTATCGGGGCCAATGCCGTGGATTATTCCGGCTATCCTGATTGCCGTCCGGAATTCATCCGCTCCTATCAGGCCATGCTGGCGCGCGGCCTTAAAACAGCCGTTGAGGGTAGTGCTATTAAAGTTGTGACTCCATTGATACATTTAAGCAAAGCTCAGATAGTAAAATTAGCTGTAAAATTAAAAGTGCCTTTACACCTGACCTGGTCATGTTATAACGGCACAACCAAACCCTGCGGCACCTGCGACAGCTGTCGCTTGAGGGCCCAAGGTTTCGCACGGGCAGGAATAGGGGACAGCGCCCTAAAAATATGACCGCCAAAATCTTAGAAATATTCCACTCCATCCAAGGCGAAGGCAAATATGTCGGTGTGCCCCAGGTCTTCGTGCGTTTTTTTGAGTGCAATATGCATTGCACCTGGTGCGATACGCCGGCCTCCATTGGGGATGGCAAGCGTGAGTACAAGGAATTAAACCTCAAAGACACCTGCTTCCAAGTCAATGCCTTGTACGGCAATGCCCATTCTGTCAGCATCACCGGCGGAGAGCCTTTATTGCAGAAGGATTTTCTTAAAAGCTTTTGCCCTAGCCTGCGCCGGGAGGGTAAGAAAATTTATTTAGACAGCAATGGCACCTTGCCTGATGCCCTAAAAGAAATCATCAAGGACATTGATATCATCGCCATGGACATCAAATTACCTTCTTCCACCAAGCAAAAAGCATTTTGGGCAGAGCATATAGAATTTTTAAAAATCGCCGCACGTAAGGAAGTTTTTGTTAAAGTTGTTATTTCTTTGGATACGCATAAGGAAGACATCATCAAGGCTGCGAAATTGGTGGCTGGCGTTGATCCTGAAATTTTATTTATCCTTCAGCCCAATTATCTGGAGATGAAAAAGGGGATTATCGAGGAATGCTTGGGGCATCAAAAATCATGTGCAAAAATCCTGAAAGACGCTAGAATACTGCCCCAAGTGCATAAATTTATGAAACTCCGATGATACGTGTCATTGCGAGCGGAGCGAAGCAATCTCTTATGAAAAAAATCAGTTCCTACGAAAACCGTCAAAAAGACATCCGCACCCTTAAGATGCCGGACATCGAAGTCTGGGACAATCAATATGCCGACCGTGATTACGTCGTGGATTTGTCATCCTCTGAATTTACCTGTATATGCCCTAAAACAGCATTGCCGGATTTTGCCCTCATTAAGGTCAGCTATAAACCCGCCCGGCTTTGCCTGGAATTGAAATCTTTAAAATTGTATCTGGTGGAATACCGTAATGTCGGTATTTTTCACGAGCATTTGGTCAATAAACTGTTGGATGATTTAGTCAAAGCCTGCCAACCCCGCTGGATGCGCGTTGAAGTCGTCATGAACCCGCGCGGGGGCATTGGCACTACTGTAACAGCTGAATATCAAAAAGGTGTAAAATGAAAAGACCTGACGGCCGTCGCCCCAATCAATTGCGTCCCATCAAGATCACCAAAAACTACATGAAAAATGCCGAAGGTTCGTGCCTGATAGAATTTGGCGCCACCAAGGTCATTTGCACGGCTTCCGTTGAAGAGGGCGTGCCGCCTTTCCTTAAAGGTTCAGGCAAAGGATGGGTGACCGCGGAATACGGCATGTTGCCGCGCTCCTGCACCAGCCGGATCCGCCGGGAAAAGGCCTCAGGACGCACCGAGGAGATCCAGCGGTTGGTCGGCCGCAGTTTGCGTTCGGTTGTTGACATGGACAAATTAGGTGAGCGCACCATCCGTATTGATTGCGACGTCCTGCAAGGCGACGGCGGCACGCGCACCGCTTCCATCACCGGCGGGTTTATTGCCCTGGCAGATGCCCTATTATGGATGCAACAGAAGAAAATGATCGATGTTGTGCCTATTAAAGATTTTGTCGCGGCCGTCAGCGTTGGCGTTTATCAGGGTGTCAATGTCCTGGATTTAAATTACATCGAAGACTCCAAAGCCGACGTGGATATGAATATAGTGATGATCGGGCGCGGTGAATTTGTCGAGGTGCAAGGCACGGGCGAGGGCGGCACTTTTTCCGAAACCCAGATGAAGGCCTTGCTGGCCCTGGCACAGAAAGGCATCAAAGAGCTTTTAATTTTACAAAGAAAGAATTTATCTGGATTGTCATTCTGAGCGAAGCGAAGAATCTTAAAGAATTCTAAGATCCTTCACTTCGTTCAGGATGACGGAATTTATATGAAAGAGCTCATCGTCGCCTCGCGCAATAAAGGCAAGGTCAAAGAGATTAAAGAATTATTGGCCAATCTTCCTTTTAAAGTCACCTCTCTTTTAGATTATCCCCATATCCCTGACATCATTGAAGATGGCAAGACCTACCGTGCCAATGCCTTAAAAAAAGCCCGTGAAACGGCATTGGCAACGGGGAAAATGGCCATGTCCGATGATTCAGGCATTGAGGTCAAAGCATTGGGCAACGCGCCGGGCATTTATTCCGCCCGTTTTGCCGGCGAGGGGGCCAGTGAGAAAGCCCGGAATAAAAAATTATTTAAGATGCTAAAAGGCGTTCCCATGTCCAGACGCCAAGCCCGTTACCGCTGTGTGATTGCTCTTGTCAATGCCAAGGGCCAGGAGTTGGGACTTGTCCAGGGTACGTGCAGCGGTTATGTCACCACCCGTGACATAGGCACTAATGGTTTCGGCTTTGATCCTCTTTTTTGGCTCAAACGCTATAACAAAACCTTCGGCCAATTGCCGCCCACCCTCAAAGCCAAAATCTCCCACCGCGCCCGGGCGCTTAAAAAATTCCGCTTTCTTTTAGATCAAATATAATTTGTACTGTCATTCCCGCGAAAGCGGGAATCCAGTTGAATCACTTTTCATGGATCTACTGCAAAAGGTTTTTAAGCAGCGTATTGATGACTTGGGGAACGGAGATTTTCTTTTTGAATTTGGGGTCTGAAATTTTGTCGTAGATATGGATGTTAAGGGTGCTTAGCACATCATGGGCAATGGCCGGGACAACGCCTGAGCTTAAATCGACCGTCATGTCCAAATCGCAGATCTGGTCAAAATTGACCCAGCCCTTGCCCAAAAGCACGATGGTAGGGCCTTTGAGCCTTAAATTATCGGTATTGATTTTTTGGTCTTCAATCGTGAAATTGCCTTCCACGTCGGTGATCTCCACCTGGCCTATGCGCAGGGCATCATTGAGGACGCCGAGCAATCCTTTGAACAAATTGAATTCCGCCAAAAACCCGTCCCGGATGGCCATGGAAGCGGTGGCATGTAGATTATTCTTGAAATCCGTCACGGTGCCATGGGCTATGCTGGTCATAAAAAACTTCCCGTCGATCTCTTCCATTTTAAGGGGAGAATCTATTTTCAGTTTGTGCAAATCAGTATTATCAATATTAAAAGCCAGGTCATAGGGCATCCCAGGGGCAGTCAGGTCCATCGAGGCCACCGCGTGCACCAGACCGTCATATAATTTCCCGTCAAAGGTCAAATTCTTGATCTTACCCTTGTCCTGATCAATATTGATCTTTAAGTCATTCAGGTGATAACCCGCGAGGCTTATATCGGGGCTTGTGATCGCGGCATTAAGGGTGTAGTTTTTCCAATCAAAACCCGTGCCTTTAAGGCTGGCTGTCAAGTCGATGATTCCGATAGGATTCAAGGGTTGAATACTTTTCTTTTGCTGGGCAGGCAGTTGGCTGATAAGGTCTCTCAAAAGCAAGGACATGCTGCTGTTGATGTCAAACACAGGGCCTTCTGGCCCCAGGATAATGCTCCCTTTGCTGTCAAAGTCCGCGTTTAAAAATTTTCCTGTTAAGGCATTGATGGTGATGAGATCATGGTTTTTGACAAGGTTTCCTTTAAGCCCCAGGCCTGGACCATCGATCGAAAACAGGACCCTCGGGTTTTTAAAATTTATCAAACTGCCGGCCAAAGCGTATTTTTGATTCTGATAGACGGCGGTAAAATCGCGCCATTTAAGGGAATCGGGGGTGGCTTCAATAATGCCCGTGATATTTTTGATCCGTTGGTTGTATTTACGGCTGAGCGCGCTGACATTTTTGACTGTGGCCACAGCCAGGATTTTTCCGGCCAAGGGGTCAGAGGCCAGTCCTTCAAATTTTACTTTGACGACACTGCTGCCTTCAAAGCTGAGGCCATAGGGGGCAAGCAATCCAGGGGCAAGGCTGTTTAACTTTGCCAGATTTAATTCATTGGTCTCGGCGATGATATTGAGAAAAGGATTCTGGAAATTTGTCACGGTGCCGGTGGCACGGACATTGGTGTCGAGAATATTGGCGGAGAGCGCGTTGATGGTAACTCCATCGTTTTGGAAATCAGCGTCTAATTCAACATTATCCAGTGATTGGATAGGCGAAAATCCCCGGATGCTGGCATCTGAAAGGGTGATGGATCCCTTATAAATGGCCTGCAGAGGCGCCTTTAAGGGCATTTGCAAGGTCAATTCCAATTGCGGGTCACCTTCGAATGTCTTAAGTTCATTTAAAACAAGTTTGCCCTGTGAGGCGTTGAGGGTCGTGGATAACTTTATAATGCCCTCATCTAAATTAAACAGGAACTTGTCTGTTTTTATCGAAGAGGAAATGTGGATGTTTTTCCCAAGGCCAAGGGTCATCTCATCAAGGGAAACTTTCGCGTTCAGGGAGATGTTCTTTTGGTCGGTGATGCCCAAACGGACATCCTCAAGAAGGACCTGCCGGCTGCTGAAATCCGTATCATTGATGCGGGTCATAAAATTATCAGCCCGCAGTTGACCTTCCACGGCAATGTCATTCACATCTTTTATGCGCATGGTCAGGTCTTTAAGGGCAATATTCCCCTGGAGCTTTTGCTCAGGCCATTGGACAAAAAGGCCCTGGGTGCTGATACTGCCCACCGACTGTATGCCGTCTTTATCTTTGTGAATCCTGATATTGTCCATATCCATTCCGTCGATGTTGACCTGCCGGTCTTTCAAACTTACAAAGATTTTTTGACCGTGAAGGGAACCGGTGAAAGCCAAGCTGTCCTTGGTCAGATCGAAAGCGTTCACCCTTGCCTGGACAGTTCCGCCGGCGCTAAGTCCGGGGACCTTGGTTTGCATATGGCTTAAGGTCATCTGGCCCCGGGCCGTTATGTCGCCATGCTGGTATTGCGCGTCCAGGCCGCGGATGTCGATATCGCCTTTGAAGCTTTGATCATGGCTCTTGATGTCCAGGCCCTCCATGGACACATTACCTTGGGCGGATGTTTTATCTTGGGTGTAATTAAGATTTAAATTGATCTCTTTAATGGTCCCGCTGTCTAAATGCAGATCGGGTATATCGATCAAGGACAAATACGAGGCCGTATCGATATTTTTGAGCCGGATTTGGGCCTGGGTGTTTTTGGTTAAGGGTTCATAATAAACAGCGGCCCCCACAAACCCTTTTTTCCCCGGGATCTCAGCGGTGAAATCATAGCTGATCCCCTTATAAGAAAGGGAAAGTTTTAAATTGATATTGTCAAAAAATTCGCTCCATGGGCGGAGGGAAGACAGATCATCCACCTTGAATTTTCCGTCGCTGATGGTGATGCCTCCCCAGGCGATTTCAAAAGCAGAAGGTTTCTGGGTCTGGGCTGGCATGACAGCGGGGGATGTGGCAGTGGGGGGCGTGTACATATCGCTAAAGTTCCAGGTGGCATCTTTAGCGCGTATTAAATGCACGGAGGGGGAACGCACATTGATAAAAGGTATGGTGATCCGGTAGTGTTTTAATCCGGGAAAGAAAAGAACGCCAAAGGACACCTGGTCTGCCTGGGCAAAAACAGCATTTGAGGGGGCCTTTTCATAAATTTTAATTTTATCGATGATAAACCCGCGGAACCAGTTAAAGTGGATGGAGCCGATTTCAACTTTACGTTTAAGGGCCTCTTGGATGCGTTCCACAGCGATTCTTTTGACTAATTGGGGGAATATCACGCGGTTAAGATAAAAAGTCAGGGCGGCCAGGAAAAAAATGATGCTGAAGAAAATAATGAGGGCTTTTTTATAGTTCATAATTTTTCTTATTATACACCGGTTATTTTTGATTTCAATGGGCAGGCGTGTTATACTAAACGGCTTTTAAGCGGCTTGTCCGGATTCGACACAATCTTTACATTTTACGGGGAGTAGCGCAGTTGGCTAGCGCGCTTGCTTTGGGAGCAAGAGGTCCAGGGTTCGAATCCCTGCTTCCCGATATGATTAGATTCGGGGCTAGCGAGCCCCGCCTTAGGCGGGGAGGTCCAGGGTTCGAATCCCTGCTTCCCGACCATTCTTATGTTTATCAAACGCGACCATACCAAGCTCATCTGCGACGTGGGGGAAATCACCGGCCTTTTCCATGATGCCCCCAGCATGGAAGAGTTTTTGCAAAAAATCACCGCCATGGTCACCCGCCATATGGAATGTGAAGTCTGTTCCATTTATCTTTATTATGCCGACCAGCATGAATTGGTGCTCAAAGCCACCAAGGGCCTTAACCCGGATTCCGTTAATAAGGTCAGGATGAAGATTGGAGAGGGTTTAACAGGGATGGCTTTAAAAGAAAAGCGTCCCATCTGCGAAGGCCAGGCCAAGAACAACCCTAATTTCCGCTTTTTTCCAGGGATCGGCGAAGAAAGATTTGAATCCTTCCTGGCCGTCCCGATTTTACGGGGCAGTGTTGAGATCGGTGTCATGGTCATCCAAAGCGAGAAAAAAGATTATTTCTCTACAGAAGATATCCAGGTCTTTCGTGCCATCACCACCCAATTGGCCGCGACCATTGAGACCGCGCGGCTTTTGATAACCCTGAATGATAAAAAAGAAAAGGCCCCTGTCCCAGTGCCCCAGGATTTAAAATTTATCCAGGGCCGTTGCGGCTCCGAAGGGGTGGCTTTCGCCACGACAATGGTCATCAACGAGTCCCTGACAGACATGCAGCAGTATAAGCCTGAAGGTGGCAAGCAATATAATGAAGCTGACCTTCACCGGGCCTTGGAGGAAACCGAGCGCCAACTGGGGGAACTTCAAGCCAAGTTGGAAGCGACCCTGCTTGATATGACTGCGCTCATTTTTACCGCGCAAATCCTGATGCTTAAGGACAAGGGATTTACAGATTCTATTTTTTCTTTGATCAGGAGGGGCATTAATCCGCCCCAAGCTGTCATTGAGGTGGTTAATGATTATGTGTCCAAATTCAGCAGGATTGAAGACTCTTATTTGCGCGAGAAAATTTACGATGTCAAGGATGTGGGGCGGCGCCTACTTGAAAATTTGACAGGCCGTGCCCAAACGCACCATGATTACCAGGACAAGATCGTGATTGCCCGTGAACTGTTTCCCTCCGACGCGCTGAAACTTTTTTCCCAGAAGATCAAGGGGATCATCTTATTGACCGGAGGGGCCACCTCTCACGTGGCGATCTTGGCGCGTTCTTTAAATATCCCTTTGGTGGTCACCAATGAATTGGGCCTTTTATCCCTGGACCCTTCGACAGACGTGCTTTTGGACGCGTATATGGGCTATATCCACATTAACCCGGACCCGTTGGTCAAGGCCAAGGTCTTGCAGCGTGAAGAATTAAACCGCAATATCAGCGGTTTAAAAAAGATGATCCAGGAAAAGCCCAGGACGAGCGACGGTGTCGCGGTCAAACTCATGGCCAATATCAATCTTTTGGGTGACCTGAAGGCGGCCAATGAATTTAAAGCGGATGGGGTGGGCCTTTACCGCACGGAATTCCCCTTTATGATCCGGAGCAATTTTCCCTCGGAAGAAGAACAGTTTTTGATCTACCGCCGCCTGGTCGAAGGCATGCCCGGCAAAGAGATTACGCTGCGGACCCTGGACATCGGCGGGGACAAGATCCTTTCTTATTCGGATTACGGCAAGGAAGCAAACCCCTTTTTGGGGCTGCGGTCGATCCGTTTATCTTTAAAGCACACGGATGTCTTTATCGCCCAGTTGCGGGCCATCCTACGCTCGGGGGCCGGTCGTCGCATCCGCATTCTTTTTCCGATGATTTCTTCCCTGGATGAATTCCTGCAAGCCAAAAGCATTGTCCAGGAATGTGTCCACCAGTTGAAAACTGAACGCAAAGAATTTATCAAAGACCCGCCCTTAGGGATTATGGTTGAGCTTCCCTCGATGGTGGAAATCATCGATGAGATGGCCCAGGAGGTGGATTTTTTTTCCATTGGCACCAATGACTTGGTCCAGTATATGCTGGCGGTTGACCGCACCAATGACAAGGTGGCCCAATTGTACTTGCCGCATCACCCCTCCGTCCTGCGGGCCTTGAAAAGGATCGTGGATGCAGGTCTTAAACATTCTAAAGAAGTTTCCATTTGCGGAGACATGGCCAATGAGCCGAAATATCTAAGCCTGCTTTTGGGCTTGGGGATCAGGTGTTTTAGCATGGATGCGCGATACCTGCCGCGCATGCATGAACGCCTGCGGCATTTATCCATCCAGGATTGCGAGAAACTGACCCAGGAAGTCTTAAGCCAAAGCCAAATCAGCCGTATCACGCAATTACTCGACCATGTTCATTATCCTGCGTAACCAAGCCTTTAAAATCCTTCTTTTATTAAGCTGCCTGGTATTGCTGGCCTTACATTTGGCTGTCCCTATCAATCTGACTGCCGTTGACATCGGCCGTCATATTAAAAACGGTGAATTGATCTTAAAGGGCCAAACGCAGGTCCTTTATAAGAATTTTTATTCTTTTACCTATCCTGATTATCCTTTTATCAATCATCATTGGTTCTTTGGAGTTATTTCCTATTTTACTTTTTGCCTGGGTGGTTTTGAAGGATTGTCCATATTTTATATTATTCTTCTGCTGCTGACCTTTTTGCTGGCCTTTGATTCTGCCCGGCGGTATTCCAATTTTAATCTTGCTTGTTTTTGCTCTGTGAGCAGCCTTTTATTGCTGATCAGCCGCGCGGAGATCCGTCCCGAGGGTTTTAGCGTATTTTTCACGGCGCTGGATTTTTGGCTCTTGCAGCGCTTGTTACAACGCAGCATCAGCGCTTGGTTGGTCTGGACGATCATACCCATCGTCCAAATTATTTGGGTCAATACGCACATCTTTTTTTTCTTAGGCCCGCTGCTCGTCGGTCTTTTTTTATGGCAGGCGAAATTAACAGGCGAAGGCAAGGCAGGCCTTGGGGTTTTAAAGCGTCTGCTTTTGGTGACTGTCTGCGTTAATCTCATCAACCCCTCGGGATTGTGGGGCATGCTGACCCCTTTTAATGGTTTTAAGAAATTTGGTTATGCCTTAGCCGAGAACCAATCGGTCTTCTTCATGATCCACCGGTTTCCGGCCAATGTCATTTACAAATATGACCTACTGGCGGCCTTGATGATGATAGCCGGGATTGTGTTGGCCTTGCGCCGGGACGGGAAGAAGGCCATGCCCATGGTTTTTTTAGCCGGCCTTATAACGGTAGCAACCTTTAAGGCCGTGCGTTTGATCATGCCGTTCGGGTTTCTTTTTATCCCTTTGAGCGCGTATTTTTATGCGCCCTACATAAAAAAAGCGTGGGTGAGTTTTGCCGCGGGGTTTGTGGGCTTTGCGGGGATCATCCTGTTTGTCTGCCTTATGCCGCCAGCGCATCCTCAGGTTGGCCTTATGCCCAACGTAAATGTCTCGGCGGAGTTTTATAAACAGATGGGTCTAAGGGGTCCGATTTTCAGCAATTATGATATCGGCGGCTATTTGATTTACCATCTGGGCGCCCAGGAAAAGGTCTTTGTAGACAATCGCCAGGAGGCTTTTCCGCCGGAATTTTTTCAAGATGTGTATATTCCCATGCAAGAAAAACCCGCGGTTTGGAATGCGATGAGCGGCAAATACGGGTTTAATGTCATTTATTTTTACCGTCATGATATAACGCCATGGGGGCAGGGTTTTTTGATTGACCGTGTGCGTGACCCGGCGTGGGCGCCTGTATTTGTGGATGATTATGCCATCATTTTTGTCCGGCGGGGAAGCATTAATCAGGGGGTCATTGACCACTTTGAATTGCCTCAAAGCATGTTTAAGATCGCGCGATAATATAAGGAGAACTGTTATGAAAAAAAGATTCTTGATTGTGATGGGGATAATGACATTCTTTTTTTCAGGCTGTGCCACCCTGAAGGAAAAATTACCCTTGGATGTAGACCAGACGGCACAGGCTTTTTTTGATGAGCTGCAAAAACCGGACAATGAAGGGGCTTACAGCCTCTTGGCCAAGGGCATTTCGCAGAGGGTTTCTTTTGACCAGTTTGACCAGTTTATGCAAACCATCCGCGAGCAGTGGGGAAGGATCGACACTGATGAAACAGAGCTTTTGCCCTTTCATCGACGGGTGGGGGAGCAGGATTTTATTCCCTTAAACATGCCCCCTCAAAAGATCAAACGCTACGTCTTTGATGTTAAATTTGAGAATGCCGAGATGAATTTTGACCTGACCCTTGCTCCTCAAGGGGGTGTTTATAAGATTGTTTGGTTTTCTGTCTGGGGGAGCAGTATTTACATGACACCCAAGGTCCAGGAAAAGATAGAACGGCTGTTTTCAAACCCGGACGATTCCGGCCAATAGAGAAGCTGGACAGTATCGGGGAAATCTGATATAAATTAACATCTATTTTGACAAGGAAGGCCGATTTTCGTCCCTGTAGCTCAGTTGGATTAGAGCAACAGCCTTCAATAAGGAGCCTTTATGGGGAATAAGAACCCATAAAGTGAACGTCGCTAATTCGGTGGAACCCCTTTAACAAGGACAATACCGAGCTACCCAAAAGGGGAGTGTAGAGACTTTACACGACGGGGCTGAAATGCCTAAGATAAAGTCCGGCCAGCAAATCTCGCAGTACTTCGTGCGGGACGGTTAAGGTAACTTAATGCTGGAAGCTAAGCTGTGGGTCGCACGTTCGATTCGTGCCAGGGACGTTTTTTATTTCTTATTGAGAATTTTTAGATTTTTTGATAATGTAATGCCCCTGCCTGACGGCGGGCAAGCTTTGTGGTGGGTGTAGCTCAGTTGGTTAGAGCGGAAGATTGTGGATCTTCAGGTCGGGGGTTCAAGTCCCCTCACTCACCCCACTCTGTACGGGGTCCATACCGGACACATAGGTAACAGTTCATACCGGAGACATAGGTTACACAATTTCTGGTGCGAACGGGTAGTCTAAAGGCTGAAGGGTTAAGTTTTCCTAGTCGAAGTAACCCAAGTCATAGTCCATAAAAGTTACCAACCAGATTCCATCCTCAGTTTCTTTAATTCCTACCTCTTGACCTGCTAAAGCCTTGCTTAAGTTTATTCTCTTTTGTTTAAAACATACCCTTCCGCAGAGGGCATTAGGCTAAGAGAAGGGAAAAAATAGAAAAGAAATGCATAAGCTTTCTTGTTGGAAGAAGATGACCCGACTATAATGAAATAAATGTTGAGAAATATTTGCATAGCTTTGATTGGGATCGTATGGGTATTGTCCGTTGGTTTTGGAATTTCAAAACTTTATAACTATGAATACAAATCAGGACCTGTTGGTCATGTAGCAAAACAATGGCCTTCTGGATCTATCATTCAACCGCATAAAAATCTTTTTCAATTAGTGATGGTTGTTCATCCTCAATGTCCTTGTACGAGGGCGACTATCGGTGAATTAGAATTGATCATGGCCAAGTCCCAGGGACAAGTTGAAGCGACTGTTTTGTTTATTAAACTTCGAGGGTTTGACCAACAATGGGTAAAGACGGATTTGTACACGGCTGTTCGCAGGATCCCTGGAGTTAATGCGATCATCGATGTCGGAGGCGCAGAAGCTAGGGTTTTTGGCGGGACAACTTCAGGACAAACCTTTCTTTATAACGCACAAGGTCAATTGGTTTTTATGGGTGGCATTACGGCGTCCCGAGGACATTCCGGAGACAATGTTGGACGTAGTACTATTGTGGCTTTAATTAATAATCAACCGGTTAGCGTACATAGTACGCCATTTTTCGGTTGTCCATTAATGAATGAAACACGAGTTGGGATTGCACAGAAAAGGATCTTGTAGTTATGCCAGACAGTCGAGAGAAAATCGATATTCGGACAAATGAATTGCTCCTATTGGCGCAAGAGGACGTTTATCGAAGCACCGACCGAATGTTTGTGAAGTTAATGATATTTCAATGGGTATTCGGGATTTTCATAGCTTGGATTGTTTCTCCTAAAGCATGGGTAGGTGCCATCAGTTCGATCCATATTCATGTTTGGGCGGCGATATTTTTAGGGGGCGCAATACTTCTTTTACCAATTTTGTTAGGTATTTTTAAGTCTGGTCGAACATATACTCGCCATTTGATCGCTGTTGCACAGATGTTGTATTGTGGGCTATTGATCCACTTAACAGAAGGAAGGATTGAAACGCATTTTCAAATATTTGGTTGTCTGGCATTCCTTTCTTTTTATAGAGATTGGCGGGTATTGATCACAGCTACGGTGGTCACGACATTAGACCATTGGTTAAGAGGCACTTATTGGCCTTTATCCATTTTTGGTGTTTTGACAGCGAGCCCCTATCGATGGATGGAACATGCCGGCTGGGTCATTTTTGAGGATATTATCCTGATAAGGACTTGTATCAGGGGATTTTTTGAAATGAAAAAGATAGCCCAGGACAAAGCGGAATTGGAATCCACATATCAGCAGCTAAGAAAAGCAATGGATGACGTGCAAAGCACGAATGCACAGCTTGTGCAATCGGAAAAAATGAAAGCACTGTATGAAATGCAAAAAGAGTTCACGTCGATGGTTTCCCATGAATTACGCACTCCGCTGGCTTCGATCAAGATGGCCATAGATCTGATAACTCAGGAAGTTGCAGGGGGCATTAACAGTGAACAAAAGGACATTTTAAATAGGGCCAAACAAGAATCAGACCGATTAAAAAGATTGATTGATGATATTTTGGATTTGACGAAGATTGAGGCCGGTAAGATGCAGATGAATTTTTTAAGGGATGATATTCATCGAGTGATATCTCAAGTTGTCGAAGCCCAAAAAGATGTTGCCCAAAGCAGGGGCTTGTATTTAAAAACAGAATTTGGCCCAAAAGTCCCGTTTATTGATTTTGACAGCGATCGAATGGTCCAAGTTTTGAATAATCTCATCAATAATGCATTTAAATTTACCAAACGGGGTGGTGTCGTAATCAAAACGCAGGATAAGTCTTTAGAAGGCCATGTCCTTATCAGTGTCATTGATACAGGTAAAGGAATTGCAGAGAAAGATTTGCCAAAACTTTTCCAGAAATTTCAACAAATCGAGTCAGCGCAAGAAAATGAAGAAGGGGGAACAGGATTAGGTTTAGCTATTAGTAAAGAAATTATTGCCAGGCATGGAGGGAAGATTTGGGTTGAATCTAAATTAGGAGAGGGTGCCACATTTAATTTTATACTTCCTATTCAAGAGCGGAGGGTAGTGTCATGAGTGAGCAAAAAGTTATTCTGTTGATTGATGATGAAATTAATTTGCAGCAACTAATGAAAATCACTTTGAAATCAAAGAATTATCACGTCGAAACAGCCAATAATGGGATTGAGGGCCTGGCCAAGTTGGAAACAATAAAGCCAGACTTAATTATCCTTGATATGAATATGCCCCAGATGGGAGGGTTGGAATTTTACCAACGGATTTGTTATGGAGGCAGCCAGCCGAAATATCCGGTCTTGGTCTTAACGGCCAGGGCCAACATGGAGCAGCTTTTTAAGGAAGTGAATATTGATGGTTTTATGGCCAAGCCATTTGAAATTTCGGATTTACTTCATGAAGTTGAGACTATAATCCAGAAAAAATCAAATGCAGCTGTTAAAACAACGGCATCAGGTGCCAGAGAACCTAGAAAAATATGTATTGTTGAGAATGACGCAGATGCGTTAAGCAAAATTGCGTCTATTTTTTTAAGTGCTGGTTATATGGTTAATCCAGCACAAAATGGAACAGAAGGAATTGAACGGATCGCTCAGACCGTCCCTGACGTAGCTTTGGTTAAATTGGGATTGGTTGATATACCTGGTGATTTAGTGATTCTTAAGTTAAAGAAAATGGCAAAAACAGGGAATGTTAAATATATCTTGTACACGGAAAAAAGCGCTTATTCGGCCACTATTGCTGGGAAAATTGGAGATAAAGAGGGGATTGACCGTTTTGTGGAGTTTAGTGGACCGCAAGATATGCTCAAAATTGTAAATGAAGTTCTAAAGGGATAGCAAACAGGTACGGATAACGTCCCGCCAGCGACCCCATTTTCTGTTGGCCCTCTGAGTTAATCTAACCCAGCAATTATACCTTCGTACAATTGACTCATTCTTTATGTTTTAATAAAATAGCCCATGCAAAATTATATAGCTTTAATCGCCTTTAGCATGATAGTTCTCATTTCGCACTTCTTTAATCTAATTTCTCGCATTTTCCGTATACCGTCGGTTTTACTGTTGATCAGTTTTGGGATAATATTAAAATTTGGAAGTGTCTATTTCGAAGTAGACCTTCTGAATGTAAATAAATACCTTGATCTATTAGGGACCATCGGACTGATTCTTATTGTTTTAGAAGGAGCATCAGATTTAAAAATAACACGACATAATTTTCCAATAGTTAGAGGATCGTTTAGCGCTGCATCTGTGATGCTTTTGACATCAATATCTGCTATTGCGCTCCTATTCCATTGGTGGGTGAAGGTTGATCTAAGGACTGCTTTAGTTAATGCTATTCCGCTAGGTGTTATCAGTAGCGCTATTTCAATTCCAACGGTTATCAATTTTACTAAACACAAAAAAGAATTCCTAACCTACGAATCTATTTTCTCGGACATATTAGGGATTTCACTCTTTAATTTTATGATAATCCACAGCGTTTTAAATCTCGCATGTTTTACTAATTCTATTTTTAAATTGTTAGTAGTCATTATAATTTCAATTGTAGGGTCTTACCTGCTGTTATTGTCTTTACGTAATATGAAAACTCAAACGAAGTTTTTTATTGTCCTTTCATTACTCGTTCTTTTTTATTCAGTGGGGCAAATTTTTAATCTTTCATCACTATTGCTGGTGTTCACATTTGGGATATTGTTGAATAATTCCCAGAATATTATAGGATTCAGGAATTCCAAGCACGTTGATCAAGAGAAGATTGATCGCGGCTTAGAGCAATTTAAATCAATTGTATCTGAATCGGCATTTTTGATCAGGACATTTTTCTTTGTTATTTTTGGATATTCGATGAATATGGTGAGCCTTTTTGATAAGAATGTATTAATGCTGGGGACTATAATTGTAGTACTGTTATTTTTAGTTAGATTCTTATATTTAAAATTTATTTTAAATTCGCATGTATTCCCTGAGATCTTTATTGCGCCTAAAGGCTTAGTCACGATCGTATTATTTTATAGCATTCCTAAATCTTTAGCCATTAAGTCTTTTAGTGAGGGTGGCATAGTATTTTTTGTCATCCTTGTTACAGGCTTACTGATGCTGATGAGCGGATTTTCAAAGAAACATTTAAGGTCGAGAGTAAAAAGGGAAGTAATTTTGCAGGTTTAGGCCATCACACAGGTACGGATAACGTCCCGCCAGCGACCCCAGTTTGACAAAAGTAAAATAAATATATATACTCACAATAATTGTCTGGTGGTGCAAATTACTGGATTTTTTATATCCAAAGATTAACTAACAGTAAATAGATAAGCAAATATCGCGGTAGATAGGCGATGATAAGGCCATTTCTGTGCGGGAAATAAATGAAAAAAGGTTTCTGGATCTCACTCCTATTTTTATTTTTGGTGCTTTCGGCCAAGGTTTATGCCGCGCCAATTTCCGGAAATATGGCTGTCAAAATCATTGTCAGCGAAGCCTCTGACCAAGGTTTAAAAGGGTTTTACGGTTATAGAAGGTACGGCTGGGCTAATGAGCCGAAATCGATTTGGGACCTGGCTAAAATAGCTTGGGCAAAATCCAAATATACTAATTATACGAGAGGGGCGGACCATTTTATGAGTGTTCACACCTCCAGCATACCTTCATGGATCAGGTATTGCGTTAAAACTTATGCGTACAAAGACCATATTTTTTTCAAAGAAATTTACCATAGGCATAATAATGGCCTTTGGAATTTTCCTCAACCATTCTAATTTGCGGCTATAATATAAGAGATCACTTAATCTTATTTTCATTTTCTTTTAATCTGAATTTTGGGATTATAAGATATGCCTATTGTCGTCAACGCAATTTTGTCTCATTATTGTAAAGTCAGGGCCTTTACCCATTTCCTTTGCCAAACACTTCAACCGGAGGATTATGTCATCCAGACCATGGCGGATGTTAGTCCAACTAAATGGCACCTGGCGCATACAACATGGTTTTTCGAAGAATTTATTTTAAATAAGTTTTTGCCTTCCTATCGCGCCTTTCATCCCCACTTTAGTTATCTGTTTAATTCCTATTACAATAGTATCGGGGTACGCCACTGCCGGGCTAAAAGGGGGCAGCTGTCCCGTCCAACTGTTCAAGAAGTCTACGCGTACCGGCAGCATGTAGATGGGTATATGGAAAAACTGCTGGGGGGATTGGATAAAGCGAAAGAGGACCTGATCATGCCCTTGCTGGAACTGGGGCTTCATCATGAGCAACAGCACCAGGAACTGCTCTTGACCGACATTAAACATGTTTTTGCCTGCAATCCCCTGCATCCTGTTTATTCCCATAAAAAAGATTTATCAATGCCCAGCAGTGCTTTGCACCTGAAGTGGATGGATTTTAAGGGAGGCCTTTACACCATCGGCCATCGCGGAGGCCAATTTGGTTTCGACAATGAATTTCCCAGCCATCAGGTTTTTTTGAAACCGTTTCGCGTGGCGTCTCAACTCGTTACAAATGGAGAGTATTTGGCGTTTATCGAAGACGGAGCTTATCAGCGTCCTGAATTCTGGCTTTCCGATGGTTGGGACCTTGTCCAAAAGGAGGGTTGGATCGCACCGCTGTATTGGGACAACCCGGACGGGGCGTGGTTTAACATGACTTTAAACGGCTTTTGGCCTGTTGATCCGGCAGTCCCGGTTTGTCATGTCAGTTTTTATGAAGCTAATGCCTATGCGTCTTGGGTCCACAAAAGGTTGTTGACTGAAAGCGAATGGGAAGCAGTGGCCAGTACACTGTCGCTCGAAGGCAATTTTGTTGAACGTGGTTTCTTTCATCCGGTGGCAGCAGTGCCGTCAAGCTCGACCATACAGCAAATCTTCGGCGATGTATGGCAATGGACAGCATCGCCTTACGTTGGCTACCCCGGATACCGGCCTGCTAAAGGAGCGCTGGGGGAATATAACGGTAAATTTATGGTCAATCAAATGGTCTTACGTGGCGGCTCCTGCGCTACATCTGAGACCCATATCCGGCCGACGTACCGCAATTTCTTTGTTCCTCAAACCCGATGGCAGTTTTCCGGTATAAGGTTAGGAGAAGATGCATGATCGTCAAAGAGACGGCATTTCTTGATGATGTGATCCAAGGTTTATCACAATCCTGTAAAAGCCTGCCCTGCAAATATTTTTACGACCAGGAGGGTTCATACTATTTTGAACGCATTTGCGGATGTAAGGATTATTACCTGACGCGCACAGAGATAGCCATTATGGGTGAGATTATGCCTCAAGTTGTCCAGATGGTTGGTGAGAAGAGGCTGGTTGTCGAATACGGCAGCGGCTGGGCAATCAAGACCGGTTTTTTGCTTGGATCTTTATTGCATCCGGCCGCGTACATCCCCATCGATATTTTTCCTGAATATCTTGATTACACTGTAAAGGAGTTTTCTTGCAGGTTTCCGGATTTAGAGATTATACCGGTCTGTGCCGATTTTACCCGTCCTTTTGAAATCCCTCAACCGCAGACTTTCCATAAGGGTAAACTCATCTATTTTCCAGGTTCCACCATCGGTAATTTTTCGCCTGGTGAATCCATACAACTGCTGCAGAACATGTTTTTTAGCTGCCGCCAGGGCGATTTGGTCCTGCTGGGGGTAGACTTAAAAAAGCCCCGGCACATATTAGACAAAGCCTATAATGACGATGAAGGTTACACGGCGGCGTTTAATTTAAATTTGCTTAAGCGCATCAACAGGGAATTGAACGCCGATTTTTTTGTGGAAAAATTTTTTCATAAAGCTTTTTATAATGAAACGGCTGCTCGCATCGAAATGCACTTAGTCAGCACCTGTGATCAAACGGTCACTATTGACGGACAGGAGTTCCACTTTTTTGAAAATGAGAGTATCCATACCGAAAATGCCCACAAGTACGACATCCAGGAATTGTTAAAGCTGGTGCAATCATCCGGTTTTTCGACTAGGCGGATTTGGACGGACAGAAAAGAATTCTTTGCCATGGTGCTTTTAGAAGCATGTTAAGGGGCTTATGGATAATATAACTCCCGTTGCCTTATGGACAGCTGGCTCGCGGGCCGCGGAAATGTTCCCAAAGTTGACCGATGCCCAAATCGCAAGGATTGAGGCTCACGGTCGACAACGGACCGTAAAAGCCGGTGAGGTGTTAGTACAGGAAGGTGAACGCACCAGCCGGCTTTTTGTGGTCGTTTCCGGTCAGCTTGAGCTGACACACCGTTCCTGTGAGGGAGAGCAGCTTATAGCGGTGCTTGAGCCGGGTATGTTTAGCGGAGAAGTGACGATGCTTTCCGGTCAGCGTGGATTTGCCCAGATGCGCTCGATGCGGGAAAGTGCCGTGATCGAGGTCAATCGCCAAGACCTGCTGGCGATGGTGCAGACAGATAGCGAGCTAAGCGATGTCCTCATGCGCGCTTTTTTACTGCGTCGGGTGGAGCTGATCGCCCATGGGTTTGGAGATGCCGTCCTTGTTGGATCAAACCATTCGTCAGGAACATTGCGCATTAAGGAATTCTTGACCCGCAATGGCCATCCGTATTCCTACGTCGATCTCGACCATGCCCCGGATATTCAAAATATTTTAGAGCACTTTCATTTGACCGTTCTGGACATTCCGGTGCTGATTTGCCGCGGTGAACATGTATTGCGCAACCCTTCAAATCAGCAGATCGCGGATTGCCTTGGTTTCAACGAATCAATCGACCAGACCGAATTGCGGGATGTAGTGATCATCGGGGCAGGACCGGCGGGTCTGGCGGCCGCCGTGTATGCGGCTTCGGAAGGACTGAATGTGCTGGTGGTGGAATCAAACCTTTTGGGAGGTCAGGCAGGCTCCAGTTCCAAAATAGAGAATTATTTAGGTTTTCCAACGGGAATATCCGGCCAGGAGCTGGCGGCGCGGGCCTATGCCCAGGCGGAAAAATTTGGGGCCCAATTTATGTTTGCCAAAGGGGCACAACAGCTTCTATGCGAGCGCCGGCCATATGTTATTGGGTTCGACGACGGCGCACGGGTGTCTGGCCGCACGGTGATCATTGCCACGGGCGCTCAATACCGCCGGCTTGATGTCAAAAATTTAGCACAATTTGAGGGGCTGGGGGTCTATTACGGGGCTACCATTGTCGAGGCGCAAATGTGCGGCAGGGATGAAGTCGCTGTAGTCGGCGGAGGTAATTCCGCCGGCCAGGCTGCCGTGTTTTTGGCGCAGACCGCGCGGCGTGTTCACCTTTTGGTGCGCTCCAATGGGTTGGCGGAAACCATGTCACGTTATCTAATTCGCCGCCTGGAAGAAAACCCAAATATAACTTTGAGGACACAAACAGAAATACAGCAGCTTGATGGAGCAGGTCATCTTGAGCGCGTTCTTTGGAAGGATAATCGGACGGGCCAGTGTGAGGGCCATGATATCCGGCACGTTTTTGTTATGACGGGTGCTCTTCCCTGCACGGATTGGTTAAACGGCTGTGTGGCCCTTGATACAAAAGGTTTTGTAAAAACCGGGACAGATCTTTCGCGGGAGGACTTGGTCCAAGCGAAATGGCCCTTGCCGCGTATTCCTTATTTATTGGAAACTAGCCTGCCTGGAATATTTGCGGTGGGGGATGTGCATGCCGGCAGCCTCAAAAGGGTGGCATCAGCTGTCGGCGACGGATCAATGGCGATTGCCTTTATACATAAAGTTTTACATGAGTGAGGTTAAAAATGGCAAACGTATGTTTTCATATCAAACAAGTTAAAAAAATCAAATTGGCCCAACGCATGGAATGCGAAGAATGCGTTAAAACGGGTTCCTCATGGGTGCATCTGCGCACCTGTCAGGAATGCGGGTCCACCCGCTGTTGCGATGATTCTCCCAATCGGCATGCAACGCAGCATGCGCACAGCAGTGGGCATCCGGTCATTGCTTCTGCCGAGCCGGGAGAAAACTGGTTGTACTGCTATCCGGACAATATTGTTTCGGAATACTAATACAGTCGGGTCAAAGACATGGACAATAAAACCAACGTCGCCATTGCCGCGCCCTAGAGCGTTCATTTGCGGCCATGTAGGAGAAAGGAGATTTTTATGGAAAAAAAAGCGTCAGCTGTTTGGATGGGAGATTTAAAAACAGGCACAGGAAGTATTTCCACCGAGAGCGGGGTGCTTTCTAATGCGCCCTATGGATTTGTCAGCCGATTTGAAGGTGGGAAAGGAACAAATCCGGAAGAACTTATTGGTGCCGCTCATGCAGGTTGCTTTTCTATGGCTTTATCCGTTCAGTTGGGTAATGCAGGTTTGAAAGCGGACAAGATTGAAACCTCCGCAACGGTGACTATGGAAAAATTAGAACAAGGATGGACAGTCACTGCGGTTTTTTTACAGGTTAAGGCCAAGGTCCCTGGTAGCGACCAGGCAGCTTTTGAAAAAGCAGCCAACGCGGCTAAGGCGGGGTGCCCTATTTCGCGGTTACTGAATGCCAAAATCACCATGGATGCACAGTTGGTATAGTAGTACTGATTTTAATGCGCAACAATAATCAAAAAATTTTTCTTGAAGGGCCTATAGGGGCCGCTCTGCTTAAGCTTGCCATTCCCATCATATTGGGCAATATTCTTCAAACAGGCTATCAATTGACCGATGCCTTCTGGGTCGGTCGATTAGGTGCCGCAGCCGTTGCAGCGGTTTCAGTCAGTTTTCCGTTAACGTTCCTGGTGATAGCCTTAGGTTCTGGTCTTGCGATGGCAGGTGCGACCCTCTCCGCCCAGTATATGGGGGCCGGACGCCAGGACATGGTCAATCATGTCGCGGCGCAGACGATGCTGATGGTGACCTTGACCTCGATTGTTCTTGGGGCGGCAGGGTATTTGCTTTCACCTTATTTGCTGCAATTGCTGGGTGTGGCCCCTGATGTCTATGATGGTGCCTTAGGTTTTATGCGCATATCCTTCATCGGCATTATTTTTGTCTTTATCTATGCGATGTTCCAGGCTTTGATGCGCGGGATCGGGCAGACAAAGATGCCGCTCTTGATCGTGCTGGGAACGGTGGTCCTCAATTTTCTCCTCGATCCTCTTTTTATTTTCGGGGCAGGGCCGTTGCCTCCCCAAGGGGTGAGGGGTGCGGCGTGGGCCACCTTGATCACCCAGGCCCTGGCCGCGGGGCTTGGCATGATGATCTTCCTGCGCGGCCGTCATGGCATACACCTTTCGGTCAAAAGTTTTAGGCCCGACTTTAAGTATATCAAGTATGCTTTTTTCCTGGGTTTTCCGGGTTCTGTGGAATTATCGACGCGGGGATTTGGCCTGATGGTGATGTCATTTCTGGTCGCGAGTTTTGGGACATTGACGATTGCCGCGTATGGGGTGGGGTCGAATATTTTGCAGGTTGTCACGATCCCGGCCATGGGTTTGTCTATGGCTGTTTCGACCTTGGTAGGGCAGAATATGGGTGCCGGCAATATCAAGCGAGCGGCGAAGGTGACTGTTTTGGGCGCTTTATGTGGTTTTGCCATCCTGAGCTTTGTAGGGATGATGGCCTATATTTTTGCCCCGGCCATCGTCGCGTTTTTTGTGCCGCATGTGCCGGAAGTGATCAGTCAAGGCGCCCGGTTTATCCGCATCATGTGCCTGGCCTGGGGCTGTATCGGCGTGCAACTAAGCATTGTTTCCGCTTTTCGTGCCTCTGGGAATATGCTGGTGGCCATGGTGATAGCACTGGTCTCCCAATGGATGTTCCAATTCCCCCTGGCCTATGTTCTCTCCAAGCACACCGTCCTTTTGTCTGAGGGTCTTTGGTGGTCCTTTCCGTTGACCAATATCCTTGTTTCCCTGGTGTCTATAGGGTGGTTTGCAAAAGGCGATTGGAAGAAAACACGGCTTACAGAAGAGAGCAAACAGATGGCCAAAGTAACCGAGGAAACAGAAGATAATATCCGCGGATAAAGTGGAAAATTGTCAGTATAAAGTAGAGACAGGCCATTTGAAATCAAAAAAATCGTAGTACTATGATACAAAACATCTTATATCAATTTTAGAGAGTAAGGACTTGTTGTAAAGACCACTTAATTTCAGATGAATGGGAGAGGTTTAAATATTAGTCATCAGAACCGTGGCCCAATTATTTTTGATTTTAATATGAACCCTTGTGCTTATAGCATTGTTTTAAAGCGCAAGGGTTTTTATCTTTTAACGTAAAGGCCCCATTCTAATATTAAAAAAATCGAGGTGAAAATGATGAAGAAAATAGCCGGCCAGGTAATCCTAGCAGTTTTCTTTTTTAATTCCACCCAAGGGTATGCTCAAATAGTCCCAACAGCCCCGGCCGACTTAATAAATTTAAATCTGGATCAACTGATGAATATTGAGGTGACTTCAGCCGAAAAGAAGCCCGAAAAATTCTTTACAACACCTGCCGCCATCTATGTGATCACCTCCGAAGATATCGCCCGTAGTACAGCCACCAGCATCCCTGAGTTGTTACGCATGGTACCCGGAGTTTCAGTCCAACGGGTTACTTCCAGTACTTGGGACATTTCCATCAGAGGTTTTAATGGTTCTATATTTGCCAATAAACTGCTGGTTTTAATTGATGGACGCTCAGTGTACACGCCCCTTTACGGAGGGGTTTATTGGGAATTGCAGGATGTCGTCTTGGAAGATATTGAACGCATCGAAGTCATCCGCGGCTCTGGCGGGACACTGTATGGGGCCAATGCTGTTGATGGTGTTATTAATATTATCACCAAGAAGCCCAAGGACACTAAAGGAGCACTTGCTACAGTAACAACAGGGTCACAGGACAGGCTATCATCAACTGTCCAAGTCGGAGCAAGGACAGGGGGTTGGGATTACAGGGTATATGGCAAAGAGTTTCGTGAGGATCAGGGAATTACCGGGACTCAAGTTTATGATTGGGATCAGGCGCAGGCTGGGTTTCGTGCCGAGAAGGACAAATGGAATATTCAAGGAGATTTTTATCAAGGCTATATTGGCGAACAGTCAGTCGAGGATACCTTTGTTCCTCCGTATATGAAAGCGGTTAATGAGCAGGCGGAAGTTAGGGGGTGGAATCTGTTGAGCCGTTATCAAGACGATGATTGGTCTTTGCAGGCGTATTGGGACAGGGTAGAAATTTATCCTGTAACATTTGGTTATAGGCTGGATACTATTAATTTAGATTATACCAGGCATTATCAATTGAATGCGATGCATGAACTGGTTTGGGGAACGGGTTATAATTTAGAACTGGAAGACGATATAAGCACCGATGGAATTCAAATCCTCAAACCAAAACAAACCAATCAGGTATTCAGTTCTTTTTTGCAGGATGAAATGACGCTGACTGACCGTCTTAAATTTATTTTGGGAAGCAAATTCGAATACAATATTTTTACGCATTTTGAATTTGAACCAAATGCGCGCCTCTCCTATGATTTAAATGACAATAATTTTCTATGGTCCGCAGTTTCACGTGCCGTTCGCACGCCTTCTCGCATTGAAGAAGACAGCACTATAAGCGCCTATTTCCCAAACTTGGGTTATGGGGAACAGGTCACTGGTAGTCACGGGTTAAATTCAGAAAAAATGCTGAGTTATGAAATCGGGTACCGCAATATTCCTGCTGAAAATTCTTTGTTGGACGTATCGTTATTTGCCGCTAAATATGATGATTTAACCACCATTACAACTTTAACTGGAAACACTCTTTTAAATCCCGGAAATTTTATTATGAACCACGGTCTTTTATTTCTGGAGCTTCCTTACGTCAATGGGATGACCGCTTATACCGAAGGTGTTGAATTATCTGCGGAAACAAAGATTAAAGAGTGGTGGAGGCTAAAAGGGTACTATGCATACACCAAACTCAATTTACATACTGATTCAAATATTTATAATTTAGGGTTTGATAAGTTAATACAGGGCTCAACGCCATTGAATTCCGCGTATTTCCAATCGTCTTTTGATTTACCCAAAGGATTCGAATTAGATGGAACTGTTCGCTATGAAGATGGCATGTCTGAAGGAGAAATTCCACCTGATGTTGAATTAGATTTACGCTTAGCCTGGAAATTTAAAGGTTGGGAAGTGGCGCTGGTGGGGCAGAACCTGATTCATCCGAGACACAAAGAAAATAGCGGATCGTTGCTGTCTCAAGAAGTTGAGCGCGGCGGATATCTTAAATTAACGAAGAAGTTTTAATCATAACCATGAAAAAAGCAATCATCATCCTTGTTTTGCTCTTGGGCTGTTCAAATGCCTACAGTGCTGAAATTGTCACCGAG
>Ga0206950_1064_pt1 | contig 26002 bp, 17 predicted proteins | sample Alteio_BWOrgHeat_41_FD_152954 | JGI IMG/M metagenome (GOLD analysis project Ga0206950, IMG submission 152954) | Enriched cells from forest soil in Barre Woods Harvard Forest LTER site, Petersham, Massachusetts, United States -... | ecosystem: Environmental > Terrestrial > Soil > Temperate forest >... | reverse complement strand
CTTTGGTGATGAACTTTACTGCTCCGGTGAATCCGACGATTTCGACCGAGCCGGGAAAGCTGCGCATGATGTTTTCCCATGACGCGGTGGTGGCGCCGGGGTCACAGGGGCTTACCTTTGACAGCAAAGTCATTCCCTCGGCGAGCTTTCAGGAAAGCAACGGTGCTGCCGAAATCGTGATTGCGGCCAGCGTCCCTGTGCTGGCGACCTTCAGCAACAACGGACGGACTCTAACCATCGGGCCGCCAGTGTCTCAACCGGCCGCGCCACCAGCACCGCCGACGCCAACGGCCTCGGTGCAACCCAGTCCCATCCCGGTCCTGACTCCGGCTGCGGTCGCGCCATCGGGTTCCAGGCGTTATTTTGTTGTCGTGGATCCCAGCCACGGTGGCGACGAACGTGGAGCTGCTCTATCCGGGGATTTGGCGGAAAAAGATGTCACTCTGACATTCGCCCGTTATCTGCGTCAGGAACTCGACGCCCGAGGTCTGGCGACGCTATTGCTGCGCGACGGGGACAGTACGCTCAGCCTGGATCAACGCGCCAGTTTGACCAACTCGGCGCGTCCCGCAATTTACGTGTGCGTGCATGCCGCGTCGTTGGGGAATGGCGTCCGGGTTTACACCGCGCTAGTTCCGGGAGAAGGAGAAGACAGAGGGCCGTTCCTATCCTGGGACACGGCGCAGGCACAATTTCAGTCGCTCAGCCGGATCGCCTCCGGCGCCCTGACCAAACAGCTGCAAAGCAAACAGGTCTCAGTTCGTATGTTGAGCGCGCCGCTTCGACCCTTGAACAACATCACCGCTGCGGCGGTTGCGATCGAAGTTGCGCCGCTGGCGGAAGACGTTTCGCAGCTTAGTTCGGCCGCGTATCTCCAACCACTTGCGGCCACGACAGCTGCGGGCATCGCCGACGTTCGAGACAAACTGGAGGCTGGGCGATGATTCCCCGCCACCTCGTCCTCAGCATCGCAGTTATGTTGGCCGTGGCTCTGGGAATGAGCTTTTATCTATGGCAAATGCGTGGGCGTGCACGAAGTTCAGATTCTTCCGCTGCCAATGCCCAGCCCGTAGCGGCACCGGTTTCTGGACCCAGCGAGCAGGTTACTCTTTACGTTGCTTATGACGATGCTGGAGTCCTGCGCCCCAAGACCGTCCGCATCCCGCTTCCCGCTGGACGCCAGGAGCGTGCTTCCGAATTGCTCCACGCTCTACTCAATTTATATCTCGACAACGTGTCACCGCATCCGCTGCCTGCTGGCTCGGAGATTCGCGATGTGTACCTGGTGGGACCCGGGCTGGCTGTGGTTGATCTCAACGCCGCTTTTGCCGACGGTCACCGCTCCGGCGTACTGGTTGAGGAATTGACCATAGTCTCACTCGCGCAAACTCTGTCTGCCAACATTCCGGGCATCACCCAAATGAGAATCCTGGTGGACGGCAAGAGCCGCGACACCCTGGCAGGCCACGCGGATCTATCCAGCACTTACGACGTAGCATCCCTGGGCCAGTTAGTTTCGCAGTTGCAATAGTTAGAGCCAAGCTTTTTGTGCGGGTCTTGCTTCGTGTGATATGCCAGTTGGTTGGGATTACAATCGCAGGATATGGTTTTTCGTTCGGACAATCGCACTGCCGACCAGCTCCGCCCGCTTAACATTCTGCCGGACTTCATCAACACCGCGGAAGGTTCTGTGCTGATCGAGGTGGGGAACACCCGCGTCATCTGCACTGCCTCCGTCGAAGAAACTGTGCCTGCGTTCATGCGCAACCGTGGGCAGGGATGGATCACCGCTGAATACAGCATGCTTCCGCGCTCCACTCTAACGCGTACCCCGCGCGAAGTCACCAAGGGTCGATCCAGTGGAAGAACCCATGAAATCCAGCGCCTGATTGGACGCTCCTTGCGCGCCGTAACCGACCTGACGCGGCTGGGCGAGCGCAGCATTTTGATTGATTGCGACGTCATTCAGGCCGATGGCGGTACGCGCACGGCGTCCATAACAGGCGCCTTTGTGGCGCTTGGGCTGGCACTGGAGAAGTTGGTCGAGGCTGGCACCCTGACCTCGGCGCCGCTGCGAGATTTTGTGGCGGCGGTGAGCGTGGGTATCGTTGATGGTGAGATTCTGCTCGACTTGAACTATGAAGAAGACTCCCGCGCCGACGTGGACATGAATTTCGTCATGACGGCAGGCCGCAAGCTGGTCGAGGTGCAGGCGACCGCCGAGCACCAGGTATTCGACGAGCAGCAACTCAGCAAGATGATCGCCATGGCGGGGCAGGGCGTACAGTCGCTCATCGCCAAACAGCAGGCTATGCTGGCGAAGCTTACGCTAAGGCAGTAGAGAAATTTCCGCCTGGATCCCGAAGAACGCCGGAGCCGCTTCCCCCGTCGGCTCCAGCGCTCTGAATCACCCGGCTTCTCCCAGAAAAAACTGCAGGGTTCTTCCGAGTCGGGAATTGGTGGGGAATCATGCGATCGCAAATAAGAGCACGATGCTCCACTCATTTCGATAGTGAGTGATCCCGCCGTTCCGTTTCAGGAGTTGGGATCAATTTGTTTAGGGGACGGGTCTGTGGATACTTACCCCTCGAGTTCGTTCTTTCGCCCACAGGATCTGGCCCATTCCACGATCAACGATGCCAGGATGACAAAGATGGCGGTCCACACGACCCGTAGGACCGTAGCCTCGATCTGAGCGTGCAATGGACTATCCGCCAGTGACGGACTTGCACCACTGAAGCCATTGAGAAAACTATCCACTGCGGAGTGAATACTGTCGGCCGCGCGGCTAAGGAGATTCGATCCGTTACCAACTTTGTCGAGACTAAGACCGCTTAGAAGTCCGGTCGCGGCAGACTGAAACCTGGCGCTGGCGCGGGCCACGGCGATCACCGCAAGCACCGTTCCGTCCACCCCGCCAACCACGATGGAGCACAAGCCGGAGTGATTCAGCCTAAGGCCGAGTCCCACAGCTGCGATGTTGAACAGTACCCAGAACCACCCCATCATCGGAATGCGCCAGGACTCGGGCAGAAATGCTACCGGGCGCGCGAAAGGGGCCAGAGCCTCAACTGAGCGGGCCATGGGACACCTCCTCAGGCCAACTGATGAGTAGTGACGGAGGGTAGCAAAGCGTTTCAGGCAGGAAAGAAAAAACCTACTGAAGAAGGTGGGGCGGGTCCGAAATGGAGCCCACTCCCTGTCTTACTGACTTGGCTGACCTTAGTTCTGCTCGCCGGCTGAGACGCTGCTGCCCCACATGGCACTACAGCCCCACATCGCACTGTTGTCCCAGACGGTCCCGAATCCTTGGGAAGTTTCGATCCCCACATGGCTGACGATCCCCAAAGCGCGGAGGAACCCCACATGGCGGAGTTTGAGGTCACGAACTGTGACGACCCCCAGACTGCGGTGTTTTCCCAGGTGGCAGAGTGATTCCATTCGAAGGTCGGGTCGAAACTGAGGAACACGTTCCCGGCTTTGGCGTCGTAGTTTGCCGTGGGCGAGCGAGGTCCTCGAATCGTGGCCGTTGCAAGTCATGTAACGAATTGACTACTTCGGTCACGATCTGGGTAGCTGCGGTGGGTCGGGCAGACCCAAAATCGGAAGACACCAGTCTGCGCGGTCTCGAGAAACATGGGCAGAGAAGTCGTTACGAATTCGGGAATTTTGACGTAGTAATTCCACCACTCTTGATGCGCCATGTAATATCAGTAGCTCGTTTACAGTCTGGTCGGATGAGGGAGGAGAAGGGAACCAACTTCTCGGCTGTAATCTGTCACTGATTTTCTCAACGCTGGCGGAGGTAATTTATGCCAAGGGACATCGTGATCTGTTGCGACGGGACCGGCAATGAATACGGATCCTCCAACTCGAACGTTGTGAAACTGTACTGGGCACTGCCACTGGTTGCGGGCAGCACAGTCGCCTACTACCATCCCGGAGTTGGAACCATGGGCGCGAGGAACGCGCTCACCGCGATTGGCAAGTTCTGGACCAAGGTTCGTGGGCTGGCATTCGGCTATGGCGTTTCCGACAACATCGCCGACGCCTACACGTTCTTGATGAATGAATTCCAGCCGGGTGACCGCATTTTCATTTTCGGTTTCAGTCGCGGTGCCTACACGGCGCGGGCATTGTGCGGGATGTTGACTATGTTCGGCTTGCTCAGGCCGGGCAACGAAGGGCTGATCCCGTACGCGATGCGCCTCTTCAAGAGTGGTAGCGAAGACAGGTTCGATATAGCCAAGGGCTTTCGAGGCACTTTCTCTGTTGATTGCGAGCCGTACTTCCTTGGCCTCTGGGACACAGTGAGTTCGGTGGGATGGATCCTCGACCCTATCGGCCTGCGGCCGGGTTCGATGCCATACACCACAAAATTTCCGGACGTCCAGTTCATCCGCCATGCGATCTCGATTGATGAGCGCCGCGCATTCTTCCGGCAAAACCGGGTTCACGGGCCGGCCTTTCCCACCCAGGACATCAAGGAAGTGTGGTTCGCCGGAGTCCACTCCGACGTTGGCGGTAGCTATTGCGAAGCGGAAAGCGGCTTGTCAAAAATTGCTCTGCGCTGGATGTTCTGCGAGGCCCAATCGGCCGGGTTGCCGATCGACGCACAGAAACTTGTCGAGATGTTGGGAGGCGATTCCTGTCATGTGGCCCCGAACCCGGCTGCTCGCTTGCACAAATCGCTGCACGGCTTCTGGTGGATCGGAGAGTTCTGGCCTAAGCACCACGTAAATGCCGTGGCTGTGCCCGGCCAAGGCGAACCCAAATACGTACCCGGCATCCGTTTCAACCTGGGTCGCCGGCGGGTGATTCCGGAAGGCGTGCGCATTCACCAGACCGTTTTCGAGCGCATGAAGCAGGTGCAGGCCTACCGCCCGCCAAACCTGCCGCAACAATACACTGTAGAGCCGGAGACCAGTTGCGAGCTTGCCCCTCGAACTCAAGTTCCGTCAGGCCTCCCACCCTGCGAGAAGACCGGCGTACTGCAGGCTCTCCTAAAGAACAAACTGGCCGCTGCGCTGACTATGCTGGTCGTGCTCGCTGCTTGTGCACTGGTCGTCACCGCTTTCGCGTTGCACAATAGCCTCGAAGTGCCGGCGATTAAGCGTCCCAAGGAAGTGGTCTGGCTTTGGCAGAATTGGACGGACGACCAGCGCCACATCTACTACCATACCGCGCAAGGCAGCAACTTGTTGCCATACGCGTGGTTCCTGGCGTTGGAGCAGCCCCGCATCAGTCTAAAGGGCGCGCCGCCCTTCCGAGACAATTCCTATTTGCAGGGATTCGGCTTCATTCCGGACAACTCCTACGAACTGAATCCAGATGCACTTCCCATAGGATTTGCCCGCGATGATCGGTTCGTGGATCCCTACAGCGGGCAAAAACAGGTCGTACTCGGCCTGACTTGCGCCGGTTGCCATACCGGGGAACTTTTCTACAAAGGGAAGGCAATTCGCATTGATGCCGGCCCGGCCATGATTGACCTGCAGAAGTTTACTGAAGCGCTGGGTCTGGCCGTGACTTGGACTTACTACGATCCGCCACGTTTCCATCGGTTCGCGCGTCGGGTGCTGGGACCCAACTCTACCCACGCTGATCGCGCAGGGCTGCGGCGGTCCCTGAAATATTATCTCGATAGCAGCTTTGCCGAAGTCAAATCCACGCTTCCTCTCTTCCCGACGCCGGAGGGCTACGGCCGCACCGACGCGCTGGCTCGGATCGGCAACTTCGTGTTCGGGACAGAGTTGAATAACAAGAAGAACCTGGTCGTCGGGGATGCTCCGGTGAACTACCCGCCGATCTGGGACGCTTCCTGGATGGATTGGGTGCAGTACAACGGTTCCATCCAGCAGCCCATGGGCAGAAACGTGGGTGAGGCTCTGGGTGTGCGTTCCCGGATCAACCTTCTCGGCTATCCCGGCGCTCAGTTTCAGAACACGGTTCACGTGGACAACATCCACCAACTTGAGACTGTGCTCGGTGGCGCGAACCCCGGTGACGGCGTGCGGTCGCCCAAGTGGCCTGCAGATGTGTTCGGAAAGATTGATGACGCCACGGCAGACAAGGGAGAAAAACTTTACAAAGAGCTTTGTATCCATTGCCACCAAGCGCCGATGAATTCTCCTGAAGGACTTAAACCAGAGCATTGGACAAGCAAGACGGGCGCTGGGGGGAAGCAGTTTTTCAAGGTCAACATGATTCCTATCGCAGAGATCGGAACCGATCCGGGCGAAGCCGAGAACTTCAACAAGCGAATGGCTGATACTGGCCCGCTAGGACAAGGCAAGCTCAGCGCCAGCGAAGGGATGAAGTATATTACGGAGAAGCTCATCACCCAAGCGTACGACGACCTCAAGCTCACACCGGAGGAGAGGCTAGAGTGGAACGGTTATCGGGAAAATGAAGTGCTCGCACCCCTAAAATACAAAGCCAGGCCACACAACGGAATCTGGGCCACGCCCCCTTATTTGCACAACGGTTCGGTACCTAACCTGTTTGAACTGCTTTCACCCGTTGCGGAGAGATCGAGAGTCTTCTATCTCGGCAGCAAAGAATATGACCCGGTGAAACTAGGCCTGAACACTGATTTCATGAAAGGCACCAGCAAGCTTGACGTCGCCCAGAAGGGCAATTCCAATGCGGGCCATGAGTTTAATGATGGGGCTATCGGTAATGGCATCATCGGACGCAAGCTCACGGTGGAAGAACGCATGCAAATCATTGAGTATCTGAAGAGGTTGTAGCGTAGAGAATGAAAACGACGCAGTTATTGTCCAGCCCGCGCAAAACGAGTCCCGGCGCGCCGTTCGGCGCTATTGGCATAATGGGAATGCTTGGTGCTGTACATGCGGCGATCGGCTTCCGCAAGTAACTGCTCAGCATTGCTACCGTCCACTGGGTAGAAGGCGTGCCCGATGCTGACGGAAACCATGCCTTCGCCGCAAACCGATTTTCCCGCTTCCGCAGTGATGGATTCCAACCGTTGCGCCATTTCAGCGGCAGCGTCCAGATTCAGGCCGGGGGCTACGATGACAAACTCATCGCCGCCCATGCGTGCCGCATAGTCATATTCGCGGCAGGAATCCTGCAATGCCTTGGCAAACGTCTGGAGAAGCTTGTTGCCCTGGAAGTGGCCAAACTGGTCGTTAACCTGCTTGAATCCGTCGAGATCGGAGACGAATACCGCCAAGGGCATGTTGGAGCGGTTGCAGCGCGCAATCTCGCGGTCCAGATGCAGGAACAGTGAGCGCGCATTGGGGAGTCCGGTAAGGTAGTCGGTCGTGGCGGAGTCTTCCGCCATGCGGTATTTCAGAGCGTTATCAATGGTGAAGCCGAGTTTCGAACTAACGGCCAGCAGAATCCGTAGGTGGTCTTTGGTAAACGCATCCTGCTGCGCGCGGTAGAGCGCTAACACTGCCACCACGCCGGCGACGCCTTCCAGAGGCACGGCGAGGGCGGACCGCAGGGTGCTGTATTTCGTGGGGTCGTTCAAATACCCAGGTTCCACTGATGGATTGCCATTCAAAATCGGTTTGCTGTTTTGCGCTACCCATCCCGAAAGCCCTTCGCCCAGCGGGATCCGCAAGGATGAGAACAACCGGAAATTGTCGCCGCTGACAAACTCGGGAATTAGGAGATTGTCCTGTTTGAGATAGATCGCCATGGAGTCGTGTGGCACCATTCGTTTCAAGCGAACTGACAGCATCGACAGCGTGTCATCCAAGCTGAGAGAGGTGCCGAGTTCGTGGCTCAGTTCGAACAGCATTTGCGCTTCTTGGCGCGCCGCCGCAATACTGGAAAGGTAGTCGTGGCGTTGCTCATGGTGCACGGACGCCGGTGCTTCCGCTTCTGCGAAACCAGCCGCTGGAGCTGACCCACGTTCCACCTTCACATCCGTCGATAATTTGGCCGGGTTTTTCTTGGGCTGAGCGTGCGCCAGCTTTTCCAGTTCGACATAGCGGCGCTGCAACAGTTCCACAACACGGGGGTCAAAGCTCTTGCCCGACTCCTCGGCCACCTTGGCCATGGCTTCGTCGAGGGGCAGCGCCCGACGGTATTGACGGTCTGAAGCCAAAGCATCGAGGCAATCCACCGCCGCGAGGATTCGCGCTCCGATGGGAATGGTTTCGCCTTTTAGTCCGTTGGGGTATCCGCTGCCATCCCATTTCTCGTGATGCGCACTCACAATTGGTGCCACCGGATACGGAAATTCCACTTGTTCGAGAATCTCCGCTCCGACAATGGGGTGGATCTTCATTTTTTCGAATTCTTCCGGCGTCAGCTTGCCTGGCTTTGAAATGATGTGTTCAGGGACGGCCAGCTTGCCGATGTCATGCAGAACTGAGGCTGCCTGCAGCGCTTCGGATTCGTCAGAGCTCAATCCCAGGTCCTTGGCCAAGGCCATGGCGTAGATCCGCACGCGTTGCAGATGGTCGTGTGTGGTGTGGTCTTTGGCTTCAATCGCCAAGGCCAGGGCTTCAATCGTTCTCAAGTGCAGGCTCGATACTTTTTCCGCATGCCGTTTTTCATCTTCCAGCTTGCCAAGGTAGAGGCGATACGACCGGTACATCAGGTACACCGGGGGTAGAACGAGGAGTGAAGATTGCCATCCGATATGCCGGTTCAAGAAACTGACCAGGCCGGCGATGACGGCTCCCGCCAGGTAGTAAGGAAAAGACCAGAAATAACATTCCGACCAAACCTTCAACACCGGCTTGCCTTCGGTCAGCCGGATGATCGTGGCCATGGCCAGTGTGTTGAATGCGAAGTAAGTGATCGCGACCAGCAGCAAGGGAAGAGGATCGTTCCGGTGCAGACCATGGGTGGTGATGAATATGTAAACTCCGTAGGATGCCGCTGTTCCCACGGGTAACTGCGAGAGATTGAAAAGCACGTGGATGGGCTTGAGGCTGCTGGATGACTTCCAATAGGACTGCACCAGGACCGCCGCGAACCCCAGAACCAGGGTCTCGGCAAAGCTCAACTCCAATACGCCCAACAAGATGAAAAGGAAATTGACCGACATCGTCCCGTTGATGCCGGGCAGTTTGATCTTCAGCGACGAAGCCAATAGCGCAACTGTCAGGTAGGAAAGGAACTTAATTGGGTCTTCCAGGCGCCAATTTGCCAGCGCAATGGCGAAGCAGCCCACGGCGGCCAGTACCATGGCAGCGATAAACACTTCGGCCCCTAACTGACGGGAAGAACCGCGAGTCATGGGGATATTCTTGCTCAGGGAAGGGCAAAAGTCCGGGCAAACCAGCATTCAAACATTACCATCGTGTTGTGCTTACAGGTCAATCGGTTAGCGGGCTACAGGCTAGCCTTTAAATTAGGTTGAGCAGCAAGGTACTGGCGCGTGGATTCGATAAACGGAGTCGAAGCGTGGGTGCTAGGCTAGCTCTTGAAATGTTGACTTTGTTCACATTGGTGCCGGCCCTTCCCAGGATAGTCCGTGTGGTGTTAGCAATTGGATTCAGTGTCTTGGTTCTTCCCGCATACTCAGCGGACACGAAGACCCTACAAATCAAGCCAGCAAGTGCTCTGTCGGTACGATGGCAGCCGCAGCGGCTGGTGAATGGCTCGCCCGTTCTGTTCTTGGTAACCTCTCGACAAGCGCTCAAGTCTTTGTCCGGGAAATGGCTGGAGCACGACGTATTTTTTTCGTCCGATGCACGGGGCAAGTCTTGGTATGGAATCGCGGGGGCCAGCTTCGAAACTCATCCCGGGAAATATTCGCTCGAGCTAAGCGGTGAATCTGTATCTGGCAAGCCAGTCTCATTTCAAAAAGTAGTTCCGGTAAAGAAAGGGAAGTACATCAGCAGTCAGGCCAGCGTGCCTAAGCAATTCACCGAGCCGAGCCCTGAGCAGCTAAAGAAAATCAGCGAGGACAAGACGCTGAAGGAACGCACCTTCGCGCACGTGACTTCAGAACGTTTGTGGACTGGCCGGTTTCGCGCGCCTGCAACCGCGCCAATTTCTGGAGTGTTCGGCACAAATCGCACTTTCAACGGACAGGTTCAAAGTGTGCACCAAGGGCTGGACTTTGCGGTTCCGGAAGGCACTCCGGTAACGGCCGTAAATAGCGGCACTGTTCTGCTGGCCCAGCCGCTATTCTTCGAGGGAGGGTTCGTGGTACTCGATCATGGTCAGGGACTGCTTACGTTGTACATGCACCTCTCGAAGATCGAAGTGAAAGAAGGAGACCACGTGGCTGGAGGACAGAAACTCGGTCTCAGCGGTGGAACCGGGCGTGCAACTGGTCCTCACCTGCATGTGGCTGTTCGATGGCAGGGTGTGTATCTCGATCCGGCGACGCTGCTTAGCTTGTCCGTACCGTAGTCTATGAAGCTGTCCTGGCGGGGAATGGTTGAGCGGGCAGTTGCGTCTCGACATTTTCGACCGCGCATCCATCCCGGAAAGTCACCGTTCTGCCTGAGATCGCGGGGATGCGCTCGCCCGGTACCAGAATGCCGACCAAATTTAGCGGGTCTGCAGCTGAGAGCGTTATGGTTTCCCCGATCGCGGGTAAGTTTCGCGTGGCCCGCAGCGATTCAACCGCTACCGGTAAAGCAAATTGTTCGCCCAAGAAACCATCCACAAAACGTCCGCCGCGAATTTCGCCACGATCTTCGAGGCGCCGAAATGCCATTTGCAGTTCGCGCCATTTCGGTAAGTTGGTTTCACGCGTGAGTACATCGCGAAACACAATTCCATAGCGCTTGAGCAGTATCCAGCAGGTGGCCTCGACTGCGCGATTTCGCTCGACTGCCTGATCAGCGTGAAGCAGCGCCCAGCGGCCCGAACTGTGCCGAGGACGCGCGCTGCGTCCACTGCCCTGGCCGGCACGCCGCTTGGGGTCCAGCAGGGAGCGCAGGTTGTCGAATCCATCTGCAGTGACCACGCCAGCCGCCACCAATTCCCACAGCGCGGTTTCGACTTCCGCTTTCAGTTTCTCGGTGCCTCGAACAATGTCGGCAAAGAATGATGCGCCGCGCTGGCGGAGGAAATCGAGCACCTGCTTTGCTCCTTCACTCAGTCCGCGGGTTTCCAGTTGTTCGGTGGGCTGATGCGGAGTCATCCAATCCGCTTCTTCACGAACGAAAAACGTAATGGGAGCAACACTGGTGGGGATGACTCGCCGTTTTCCGGCAGCCGAATCTTCGAGCGTGGCGGGATGAGGCGATAGACGTCCCCAGCCGACCGCGCCGGTCAAGCATAGCTGGTCCAGCCATTGCGGGTCGTAGCCCGAAATCCGCCGCGCCAGTATGTGCCGCTCCCAGGCATTGGCCGGAATTTCGAATCCTTGAAGCTGACGCAGAATTTCAAGTGTCGCACGCTCGCCCTGGACTTGCGTTCCCGGCGCAACATGTTGCCAGCGCAGCAGCCAGCGTATGAACTGCGCTGCGGTGATCGGCTCAATCTGTTTGCGAAGTGTGGCGACTGTCAACCGATGAATGCGTGCCAGAAGGCGGCGCTCACACCACTCAGTCTCGTGCAGCGGTGGTTCATGTGGCGCGGGCGCCACCGCCCGCGTCTTTTGGTCCGTGAACGAACCCCGCAGGATCGATCCAGATGCTTCCATCCGCAACAGGGCTACTTCAATCTCGGACGATGGCAACCCGATGAGCGACTCAAGTTGATGCGCCGTTACCGGCCCCAGATGCGCCATCCAGCCGGTTACCAGCGCGAGCAGCACATCGTCGCGCGATGGAATGTTGCTTTCGATCCCGGCAATGGGGCGATCGAAAACCGCATCCGGGAAAAGGGTGGAAAAGACGTTGGCACGCTCGACAGCAACCCAATATTGCCTTTCCGCACTCGTTCCTACGGCTGCCCGGCCCTGGTGCACAAGGCGATCAAAATGACCCGACCATTCCGCTATGTTCAAGTTGGAAGCGCTGTTTCCCGGCACCGCGATCAGCGTATGCAGCACGTCGTGAAGTTCATCCGCATCGCGCACATCCGGCCAAGCTTCCTCCCGCACCTGCGCGATCGCTGATGGATCCAGCTTGCCAACTTCCTCGAGGACTGATTCCGGCAAGATGCGCCGCATTTCCACCGCCCGCGCCCGGCGCTCTTCGAGCGGCGCGTCATCGAGATATGCATACGGATTGGCATTGAGAATCTCGTGTGAGAACTGTGAGGGGACGGGTGTATCCACAGCCACGCAACGGATTCGGCCATCGGCCATGCCGTCGAGCAAATTCTTCAGCCCATCGATGTCCATGGCCTCGGTGAGCACATCTTTCATTACCTCATTCACCAGAGGATGGTCGGGGATCTTGATGTCACCTTCGATATTTTCCTGACAGGCAGCGACATCAGGAAAAACGGAGGCCAGTAAATCATCCGAACGCATGCGCTGAATCTGTGGAGGAACTTTCTTGCCGCCTTGGAACCGCAGCAAAGCCAGTGCGCGATTGGCATCCCACCGCCAACGTGTTCCGAAGATTGGAGAAGCCAGCGCCGCCTGCTCCAGGATGGGCTGCACCGTCGCTGCGTTGAGAAAATGAAAAACATCCGCCAACGGAAAACTATGTTGCTCGGCAAGTGCGATATTCAGTCCATTTTCGGTGGCCGCAGCCTGCAGTTCAAAATTGAAGCTGCGGCAGAAACGCTTGCGCAGAGCCAGTCCCCAGGCTTTGTTGATGCGTCCACCAAACGGAGCGTGAATCACTAACTGCATGCCGCCGCCTTCGTCAAAAAAGCGTTCGGCAATAATCGTGTCCTGGGTGGGTACTGTGCCCAGGACAGCACGGCCCTGCAGGATGTACTCGACCATCTGCTCAGCGCCGGAGTCGTCCACTCCGCATTCTTCTTTGAGCCAAGCGATGGTTGCGGCGACCTCCGGCTGGCTGGGTGAAACTCCGATGGGCGAAGTATGCGGCAACCGTTCACTGATTTCCCGCCGCACATCAGCGACGTGCAGAGATAACTCTTGCGTACGGGCCGGAGCTTCGCCACGCCAGAAGGGAACGCTAGGCGGGGCTCCGTGGGCATCTTCGACCAGCACCCGGCCGGATTTTCCTTCCACGCGGCGAATCCGCCACGAGCTGTTGCCCAGGAGCATGATGTCGCCGGCGTTGCTCTCGACTGCGAAGTCTTCGTCGAGAGTGCCCACGACAACGCCTTCCGGCTCAGCTACCACGGTGAACAGAGCGGTTTCTGGGATAGCGCCACCACTCGTGATCGCCGCAAGACGTGCTCCGCGACGCGCCCGCAGCTTGTGATTGATACGGTCGTGATGGATGTAAGCGCCGTAGCGTCCGCGCCGGGCGGCGATGCCCTCGGAAAGCATTTCGAGAACGCCTTCATAGGCTTGCCGCGAGAGATTGCGGTACGGATACGCCCGCCGGACAAGATCAAACAGGTCGTCTTCATCCCAGCCGGAGTCGTGTGGCGCGGACATTCCTGTCCGCGCTTCGGCGGATGCCGACATTTGTTCTTCGATCGTAGAGCTGGGTGGACTCTCGTGACTCTCAGACGCGGACAGGAATGTCCGCGCCACACTGCCTCCGCCTGCTGCACAAATCGCTACGATTTGCTGCGCCAGAATATCCAGCGGGGAATCTGGAATGATGAGGCGGTCAAGGTCGCCGCTACGGATGGCTCGCACCAGCGCGGCGCATTCCTGCAGTTCATCGCGAGTAGTCACGAAGAAACGGCCTTTGGGAATTGCGCCTCGCCAGTGGCCTGATCGCCCAACCCTCTGCAGAGCAACTGCGATCGCCCGGGGTGAACTGATCTGGACGACGAGATCAACCGTGCCGATATCAATGCCCAACTCGAGCGAAGCGGTGGCGACCAGAACTTTGACCTGGCCTTCTTTCAGTTTTTTCTCCGCCGTCAATCGGAGTTTTCTCGACAAGCTGCCGTGATGGGCAGCTACGTTCTCTGCGCCGAGTCGTTCCGCCAGCTGATGAGAGATTCTTTCCGAGAGGCGTCGAGTGTTGACGAAGATCAGCGTGGAGCGGTGCTGCTCGACCAGTTCCACCAGCCGGTTGTAAATCTCATCCCACATTTCATTGGTGGCGATGGGGCCAAGCTGGCTTGGGGGTACTTCGACCGCAAGGTCCAGCTTTCGTTTGTGGCCAACGTTGACGACGACCGGATCGGGGCGGCCATTGCCCGTAAGAAAGTGGGCGATTTCTTCAATCGGTTTCTGCGTTGCCGAAAGGCCGATACGCACCGGCGGACGGTGGGTTAGCGCTTCCAGTCGCTCCAGGGAGAGACTCAGGTGAGCGCCGCGTTTATCATCGGCGACGGCATGGATTTCGTCCACGATCACGGTTTCGATATCGCGCAGAATCGCGCGGCTCTTTTCCGCCGTCAGAAGAATGTAGAGCGATTCCGGCGTCGTCACCAGAATGTGTGGCGGATTCTTCAGCATGGCACGGCGCTCGTGCATTAACGTGTCACCGGTGCGGACCGCAGTGCGAATCGGTGGCATGAGGAGGCCGCGCTCGCCCGCCATCTGCAGAATCTCACCGAGCGGAACTTCGAGGTTTTTCTGGATATCGTTGCCCAACGCCTTCAAGGGCGAAATGTAGAGGACTTCAGTCCGGTCCTGAAGGTCACCTGCCAGAGCTTTGCGGACGAGCCGGTCAATGCAGGCAAGGAACGCAGCCAGGGTCTTTCCCGAACCAGTCGGCGCAGAAATTAGTGTGGTATGGCCCGCCAGAATGTGGGGCCAACCCTGCTCCTGCGGCTCAGTAGGAGTGTCGAAACGCTGGACAAACCAGTCCCGTACGAGAGGGTGGGCCCAGGCGAGTGAGGCGGGGACAGACATCGGTAACTATTCTAGCCGGAGTTCGTAGTTTCGTAAAATGTTCGCCTATAGTAAAATCAGAGATCATGCGAAGCGCGAAGGCGAAACCGAAGCAGAAGGAGACGCGAGCCCTCACGGTAAAGCTCATTGAGACCCTTGTCGGTTGTTGTAAAGGCGAGGATTCCTTGGTTGATGCACGCGAACGTGAGCATCGTGAGGAGAGTTTCGCTGACATGCACTGGAAAGCCATTGGAACTCGGCCTGACTAGCGAGGGCGTCTGCTCTTCGGTAATCAGGATGCTAGAATCGCGGCGATGCCCAAATCACAATCTGCCAAGCTTCGCGCCAAGAGAATCAAACTACTTTTATTCGATGTGGACGGGGTCCTTACCGACGGCAAGCTATATATCTTCCCGGCACCTGCCGGCGTTCAGCAGAGTACCCAGGAACATGCTGCCAAGCACAGCGGTCACGGTGGGTTCGGACTGATCAGCACGTCCCTAATCGAAGCTAAGGGGTTTCACGCTCATGATGGTACCGCCATCTCATTGGCTCGACTCGCGGGTATCAGGACTGGCCTCATCACCAAACGAATTTCAGAGACAGTTGCACTGCGGGCACGCGACCTGAAGTTGGAGTACGTCTATCAGGGGATACAGGACAAGCTGACGGCGTTCGAAGAAATTCTGCAACAAGCAGGACTGGATGCCAGAGAAGCCGCGTTCGTCGGAGATGATGTAATTGATCTGCCGGTGATGCGGAACTGTGGGCTAGCGATTGCGGTCGCAAATGCTCGCGCTGAGGTTAAAGCGGATGCCCACTATGTCACACCTCATGCGGGAGGCGACGGCGCTTTGCGCGACGCGGCCGAATTTATTCTGAAGGCCCAAGGGAAGTGGAAGCAGGTAGTCAGTGAGTATATATGCGAGAGAAGTCCGAAGAAAAGCTCTTAGCTCCTAGCCTTTGGCTTTTAGCGAAAACAAAGTACCAGACTTCAGGCGGATTGGCGGACACCTTGAAGTTGACTTAGCAAAGAGCCAAATGCGATTCAAAAAGCCCACCGGTTGTCTGCTTGGGGCGTGCTCGGGTTGACAACCGATGGGCTCTACCGTCTCTCCTTACTCACCCTGTTGCTTTCAGGAGCATTTGCTAAATTGAACCCAAGCCGGAAGAAAAGTTGCGGCTTGATTTGAGAATTATTTCTCACACGTAAGTGTCCGGAAAGCATACACACCCCAAACGTGAAACCACCGGCTATGCAGCTTTGCTTTGAACGGCCGTGAGGATCTATTACTCTGGTATGGCGGGAGGCCGCGACGCCATGAGTTCCGCGAACCTGGCGTCGGTGCGCAAGCTGCTGAAACCGGGGTCCTTATATACGTCGTTGATGCCTGCGTAACCTTCCTCCATGGCCCGCTTCAGATGCTGCAGTGAGCGGTCGTTGTCACCGCGGAGAGCGCAAAGCTTGGCAACGATATAGTCATATCGCGCCCGGTCCTCGGGAGATGGCAGTTGGGCCGAGATTCCGTTATGCGAACTACGTTCCAGAATGTCGGGATCAAGTTGTAACGCCTTGGCGTAGGAATCGCTGGCCAGTTCAAATTCTTTCTTGCTGAAATAGGCCGCTCCCAAATTGGCGTAAAAAGAACCGGAATCACTCCGCAGGCGGATTGCCCTCTCGTATTGCTTGATGGCTTTGCTGTATTTCTTGGCTTCGTATTCAACCACTCCGAGGTTGTTAACCGGTTCGGCATACTTGTGGTCAGCGTGGATGGCGTGGGAGAAATCTCTGGCAGCTTCCTTGTAGCGCTGCATGAGCAGTTCGACGATCCCGGCCTTGTTATAAAGGGGAGCATAGTTCGGTCGTTTGAGCAAAGCGGCCCGGTAGTAATCCAAAGCATCGAGATAGGCCTTTTCGACGCGCAGTTCGTCGCCCTGGGTTTCCAGTTCCTCGGCGGAAGCGTTGCGACCGGGAGGCTCAATCCGACGCATGGTGGGAGGACTGATCTGCACCATTTCAGAATTTTGGGCTTGCAAGGGGGAAACAGCAAGAACGGCCAGGGTCAGGAAGCAGAACAGAGATAAACTCCGCATAGCGAACCTCCCAAGAACTCACCTACTCCAACTATTGACACCCTTGCACCGGACAAAGTTCCTTCAATGAGGAGGGTTGCCGGTTTGCGGGGGTGGATTAGGCGCCGGGTTAGACGCCTTGTCGTCTTTAAAGATACCTGCAATTTTGCCGAAAAAACCCTTTTTCTTTTTTTCTTCCTGGCCGGCCCCATTGGGATCTGCTGCATTGGCGTTGGGAGGAGAGGGTGGGGGTACCCCCTTATCTCCTCCCAGACCAAGAATCCGAGAAAACAAACCCTTCACTCCAGTTGGCTGGTCACAGGTCTGATTGGGCTCCGTCCCGGCGATGAAGGCGGCGTTATAGGTTTCCGGGCAAGCCGGTGTCGCCAATAGATTTGTGTTTTTGTCCAACTGCACATCCACCACGCCGGATGGTTGCAGAAACGGCTTCATGTCCGAGTATTGGGGGATGGTCACCGCTTTCTTCATGAAGTCGGTCCAAATGGGCGCAGCGCTCAGGGCACCGGTCAGGTGAAGGTCGCTGTAATCGTCGAAACCGACCCAGACCACGCATAGAAGATTGCTGGTGTAGCCTGCAAACCAGCCATCGTGGGAACTACCGGTCTTGCCAGCGGCGGGTTGATCAAAGCCACGAACCCGGACGGCGCTATAGCCCAGCCCGAAGTTAATGACGCCTTCCATCATGTCCGTCATCACGTAGGCGACTCGGGGGTCAAGGACCTGCCGCCTTTCCGGCTTGAAGTCCATGACCACGTCTCCGGTGGCGTTGCGGACTGAGTTCACCATCACGGGTGAGATCCGGGTACCGGCGTTGGCGAATACGGTATAGGCCGCAGCCATATCCAGCGGCGTCGCATCGTAGGATCCCAGCGCCATGGCTGGCGTGGCTTTCACGGAAACGATTCCAGCAGCTTTAGCCAGGTCCGCGACTCTGTCATATCCTACCTGCTCGGCTAGTTTTACGGTCGCATTGTTCAAAGACATGGCCAGCGCATAGCGGGCGGTGACGTCGCCGTGATACTCCTCTTTGTAGTTTCGAGGTTCGTAGATCTGGTCGCCATAGGCGAACGTACTGGGCTGGTCGGAGACGATCGATGCAGGGGTGAAGATGGTGTTGCCGCCGTCCACTCCGGTATTCATCGCGGCGGCATAGACAAACGGTTTGAAGATTGACCCAGTTGGACGCTTGGCCATGGCGTGATTCAACTGGCTGAAACCATAATTTCTGCCCCCCACCAGCGCCAGGACTTGTCCGGTATGAGGATCGAGGGCGACGAGCGCGACTTGCGCCTGAGGGCCAGGTTCGACAGTAGTCTCGAACTTGTTCTTGCCTACTTTGACCTTTTTTGTTCGTCGCTTAGTGATCTGGTCATCCACCAGCTTGATGCCGGCTTCGACGGCCTGGGCCGCTGCTCTCTGCAGGTCTGGATCGAGCGTGGTGTAAATGCGGTAAGACTGGTCATTAAGCTCGCGTTCGTTCAGGCGGCTGATGACGGTATCGCGAACCAGATCCACAAAGTAAGGCGCATCACTGGCCTCGACGTTCGGGGGTGCAAGTTTCAAAGCTGCAGCTTTGGCCTTGTCCGCCTGCTCTCGGGTAATGGCGTGAGTTTCTACCATGCTGTCGAGGACCAGATTACGACGCTCCATCGCGCGCTCGGGATGCCGATAGGGCGAAAGATAACTGGGCGCTTGGATGATGCCGGCGATCAACGCCGCTTCGGGCAAGGAAATGTCCTTTAAGTCTTTGTTGAAGTAGGCCTGCGAGGCTTCGGCGAAGCCGCTGATCGTAAACGAGCCGCGCTGTCCCAGATCCACCCGGTTGGCGTAGAACTCGAAGATTTGCTGCTTGCTGAACTTCTGTTCGAGTTCGGTGGCAATCAGCATTTCTACCAGCTTGCGCTTCACGGTTTTCTGCGGAGTCAGGAAAAACGCACGCGACAGCTGCATGGTCAGGGTGGAGCCGCCTTGCTCGTGTCTCTGATGGGTGAAGTCAATCCAGGCGGCTTTTACCAGGCGCATGAAGTTAACGCCGTTGTGCTCAAAGAAGCGGCGATCTTCGATGGCCAGTACTGCATCCACCAATACTTTAGGAATATTGTCGTATGTCACCAATTGCCGCTTCGAGCGCTGTTCGGCGTCGAACAAGGCAGTGACCATTTGCGGTTCCAGTTCGTAGGCTTCCAGTTCGCCAGACTTACTGGTGATGCTGGCGACTACGCCATCCTGAATGCGGATGGTTGCGGGCTCCGGGCTGTGGTAGGACTGGGGGCCGGGCCGCACCTCGATTCCATTGGTCAGGAGACGGTAGCTCCCTAGTTGAGCGGCGTTGTCGTTGTCGGCATAGCCGGCGCGACGAAGCAGCGCCGCGATCTCACGGGAATCCATCTTCGCGCCAGCCCTCACCACACGCGGATTGGCGTAAATCTTAGCCGAACTGGCGAAGACCGGTCCTCGAAAACGCTGCTCGATAATGCGATCGTACTTGATGTAGTAATAGGAAAAGCCGCCGCAGAGTAAAACTGAGGCAATGAGGAATGCGGCGAGGGCAACGCGAATGACGGGATCGCGGGACAGCGCTCCCTTGCCGCCCTTCGAACCATTCTTTCTTTTCGGGATCTTGAGCTTGATTGTCACAGCTTTGGGCGAATCGTGTCGCGGCTCTCGCTGCCTCCCGCTTACTTGAGATGATGAGGCCTACGGATACGTTATCCCGCAACAGCGCCAGCCATCCTCTCGAACTTCTAAAAAACGGGCAGCGTGTCTCGACGACAAAACTCTATAACCTGATTCTAAATCACACCGGAAGGGTGGAGCTGTTATCAGAATGGGCTCTTGTTTTCGGTCGAGGCGTCGAAGTGCAGTTCTAAAGGGTAGCCGGGCAGGTCAATATGCACCAGGTAAGGAGCATTGATGGTGAGCGACCCGGTACCCTGGGTTCCATGGCGCTGAACTTTAATTTGGTCTTTGGTCAGTGGAATGTCGAGTTCCTGGGCCTTTTTGTAAAGAGCGGCCTGGATATCGGCTTCGGGCTTGGCGGTATAAGTCTCGAGGGTGGCCTCGGTCTTTACTACATCCTGAAACTCGTAGTTCGCATAGTATGCAGGGATCAGCTCCGCCCCGAGATAGATTCCCGCGATAATGACGAAAATTCCAAAAACCAGTTTCATGGTACCCCTCGCGTGCTCCCAGGCTGGACACGCCAGTGATTTCGCCTCAGCGAGCCAGCCGTGAATCCTTGAAATAATCCGTTATTGCCGCGATGCTAGCATCCTGCATTTGGCGTGTCGAGCGTTGAACGACCTCGACAGTACCTTCAGTAACTTTCTTGCCCACGGTCACACGAAAGGGTATGCCCACCAGGTCAGCATCCTTAAACTTCACCCCGGGCCGTTCGTCGCGGTCGTCAAGAATGACATCGTAACCTGCTGTTTCCAGACGAGTTGCGATATCCGTCGCTGCCGCCAGTAAAGCTTCATCCTTAATGTTAGTGGGACAGACCACGATCTCAAACGGCGCAATCGACGGCGGCAGACAAAAGCCGTTTTCGTCGTTGCTTTGCTCCACCGCGGCGGTCAGAATTCGCTCGATCCCAATGCCGTAGCAGCCCATGATGGGCATGACTTCCTTGCCGTTTTTGTCCAAAACATGGGCGCCCATGGACGAGGAATACCTGTAGCCCAATTTGAAGATGTGACCGACTTCAACCGCGGTATCAATGCGCAGCGTCGCGCCACACTTGGGACAAGCTTCACCGGCGCTCACGGTACGCAAATCGGCGTAGGCCGTGGGCTGGAAGTCGCGGTCGGGAGTAACATTTTTCAGGTGATAGTCTTCTTTGTTCGCGCCGCAAATTAGATTCGTGCGACCTTCCAGAGCTTTATCCACTAGCAGCACGAGACGAGTTGAGTCCTTCGCATCCTTGGCCCATTCAATGCCGATCGGACCCAGGAATCCCGCCGGAGAGTGAAAAAGATTATTGATCTCGTCTTCCTGCATGGGCCGGGTCGGCTTTCCACCAACCGCAGCCGAAAGCTTGGCCTCGTTCATCTGATGATCGCCGCGCAAGAGCAGGATGACCCATGTCGGCTTCGTCTTTTTCGTCTTAGGGTCAGTTTCATCGATGGCCAGGGCGAGAGTCTTGATCTTGTTGACTGGAGAGACGCCGAGAAACCGGGCCACGTCCTCGATCGTCTTCTGTCCTGGTGTGTACACTTCAAGCGGCTTGCCGTCGCCCTCAGGAACGAGATCCGCAACCGCCGCGAGCTTCGACGTCGCCTTTTCCATGTTGGCAGCGTAGTCGCACTTTTCGCAGCTTACGACCTGGTCTTCACCGGCGGGCGTGCGCACCATAAATTCCTGAGACTGAGAGCCGCCCATGGCTCCCGAGTCGGCCTCGATCAGCATGTACTTGAGCCCGCAGCGGTCGAAGATGCGCTTGTATGCTTCCCGATGCTTGACGTAAGAGACGTCCAGCCCAGCCGCATCAATATCGAAGGAATACGAATCCTTCATGATGAACTGGCGCACGCGCAAGAGCCCGGACCTGGGCCGCGGTTCATCGCGAAACTTGGACTGAATCTGATACCAGATCTGCGGCAACTGCTTGTAGCTGCGCAGTTCCTTGCGGGCAATGTCGGTCATGATTTCCTCTGCGGTAAAGCCCAGGCAGAGATCAGCTCCCTTGCGATCTTTCAGGCGAAACATATTCTCGCCCATCACCGACCAGCGGCCACTGGCCTCCCAAAGCTCGCGCGGATGCAGCGCCGGCAAATAGAACTCCTGCCCGATCTTGTCCATTTCCTCGCGGACGATGCCCATGATCTTGTTAAACGAGCGGTTGCCCATGAAGAGATATGAATAAATTCCAGCCGCAAGCTGGCGGATATAGCCCGCCCGCACCAGAAACTTGTGGCTGGCGACTTCGGCGTCCGCAGGCGCCTCGCGCAGAGTAGGAATAAACAGTTCAGACCAGCGATGCATAGTTGAGAGTCCTGAGTAGCAGGGAATTGGCTATTGTAAATGATTGGGTCTGAGGAGCGAGCGTGCCGACCGAGGCTCATGTGGGGACAGCCGTCCTCGGCTGTCCAGCCGAGCAAAGCTCGGCACGGTTACCAAACCGTAACCCAAAGTTAGCAGCCGTCTTTGACTCGCCTCCGGCGCCAAGATAGAATCGGCCTTAGTCCAATGGCAAAAACTCGTTACCATTACAACATCATGCTACGGCCCGAACCTGAAGGCGGATTTACCGCGATCGTGCCAGCTCTGCCGGGCTGCGTCACCTATGGGCGCACATTGTCCGAAGCCCGGAAGATGGCGAAGGACGCCATATCCGGTTACATCAAGAGCTTAAGAAAGCATAAGGAACCGGTTCCCACCGACGACGAAACCCTGGTTGCCTCTTTGGACCTGGAGTATTCGTACTAAAGAATCAGCCTTTTCTCGTGCTCTCTATTTCCTGGTAGAGGTTCCAAAGAATGATAAAACTACCAGTCGTAAGGCCGCGCGAAGTCATCAGATTCCTGGAGCAGAACGGCTTTGTTCTCGACCATTCTTCGGGGAGCCACTTTATCTTCTATCATCCGCTGTCGAAGCGTCGTGCCGTTGTTCCGCGCCATAATCGCGACATGCCTAAAGGCACGCTGCTTTCTTTGTTGAAAGAAGCGGGATTTACAAGAGACGATCTAGTCGTGTTCCTGGAAAAGAGCTAACCCGCGACTTGACGAGTCATCCCGCCAACTGTTTCAGAATGTCTTTCCCCAGCTTCTGTGCCTCGCCAAAGAATTTCTGATATTCGAGGAACAGCCGGTTCAATTCCAGCGACTTGTCCGGCCCAGGATGTTTGCGCAGAATCATGTCGCGCACGTGGACGGGGTTGGGGAGGGTTGCGTCTTCGGTTAGTTCTTCCAGCGCCGTATTGGGATCATAGTGATACATGGGATTGATCTATTGTAGCGCCCCCGCAACAGCCGCCGGGACGGCGGTGCTACATCATTTCTGTTCCCCAGAGGTCATGCAGGTGGACGATTCCTTGTAACCTTCCGTTGTTGTCGACGACGGCCAGAGACGTGATTTTCTTTTCTTCCATCACCGCCAGCGCGGTCGCAGCGAATTCATTGGCTGCGATGGTCTTCGGATTTCTTGTCATACATTCGCCCGCCTTCAGGTCGAGTACATCTTTGCCTCGCTTTTCCAGCAGCCGCCGCAAATCGCCGTCGCTGATCACACCTACCAACTTCTCACCTTCGACCACAGCAGTCAGGCCCAGCTTCTTGCGCGACATCTCGTAGATCACATCCGGCATCTTCGTCTTGGGGCCAACGCGTGGCACCGCATCTCCGCTGTGCATCAGCGATTCGACCCGCGCCAGCCGTTTGCCTAAATTGCCTCCGGGATGCAGGTTGGCAAAATCCTCTTCTTTAAATCCGCGCTTCTCTGCGATCGCCATAGCCAGCGCATCGCCCAGTGCCAGCATGCTGGTGGTGGAAGCCGTCGGCGCCAAGCCCAGACTGCAAGCTTCCTGAGCCACGGAACAATCCAGTGCAACCTCAGCCGCTGCCGCAAGCGTAGAAACCTTCGCCCGTGTGGGGCGGACATTCTTGTCCCCCGCTTTTGAAAGTCGTGTGGCGCAGGCACCCCTGCCCGCGGCAGGTGAATAAATCGCATCCCCAGTCATGCTGATCAGCGGCACTTGCAGCCGCTTCAGCGTTGCCAGGAGACGCAGAATCTCTTCCGACTCCCCACTGGCAGAAAGGGCCAGCACAACGTCTCCTCGTACCACCATTCCCAGGTCGCCATGCACCGCTTCTACCGGATGCATGAACAATGCCGGTGTTCCTGTTGAATTCAACGTGGCCGCAATCTTGCGGGCAATAATGCCGCTCTTGCCCATGCCCGTGACGACCACGCGCCCTCGACAGCGGTAAATCGCTTCCACGGCGTGATCGAACGCTGAGGCCATCGGCCCGGCAATACGATCGGCCAGAGCCCGCAGTGCCTCGGCCTCAATGCGTACAACGTTTTCGCCAACATGTTTCATGGAAGAAAGAGGATGTTAGCACGACGCCCAGTCATTATTGCCCGTGCAGACGTAACACGCCGCGTCTCCACGTACACGTGCATTTTAGAAGTGGTCGTCCATTCCTTGTATCCGCTCGGCTCGGCCCAGTCCCGCGAGACTCCGGGCCTGAATAGCGCGGTCCCATGGCCCTGCTTCCCAATTGTCTTTCTTTTTCTCGGGATGGATCCACGGCGGCAAGCTGATGAACAGATTTCGCGCCATGGCCAACGCATAAGGTTCGTAGAGCGAACGCAAGTGCGCCAACTTCTCTTCCGATTTCTCGCCGTCCCGGAAGTGCAGGTCATGGTCGAGGAGCGCTTTCTTAAGCCTCACCATCTCTTCTGTGCCCAAACGATCGGGAGCGTTAGGATCGTAGCGGGCATTTACCAGTTGCGCCAAATCCACCATGGCGTGCCGCGCCACGGCAAAAGTCAGCCTGGCTTGCTCGTCTCGGATGCCGTCAATACCGGCGATGATCAGGGCGCTGGCATCGAGATTCATCGTCAGTGCGCCCAGCCACGATTGATTATTGTGCTGCGATCGAAAGAAGCTAAGAGGCGGGTACGAGATATGACTCTCCAGCAGTTCCGCCGCCCAACGTTCCCAGTCGCGAAGGATTTCATCCAACACAGTTCCGTCAGGGCAATTCCCGAACCGCACCAACAACTCTGCTGCGGTTGGCGGCGACCCTGCGCGTGCATCCAGCAAAGAAATCTGAATCTCGCGCCGGGAAAACGAAGAATAAATTGTCGGGAGATATCCGATGACGGTGCCCAGGAATCCAAAACCCATGCCGGCTTCGAGCACAGCCAGAGCGCGGGCAAGTGCCGAAGTCGGAGTGATGTCGCCATAGCCTAGAGTGAAGAACGTCGAGCCACTCAAGTAAACCACGCGGACGAAAGTGATCGGTTCGTTGCTTAGCTGAACGTGCTCCCCCGCGCCGTACTGCAACAGCGCAAAGCCGAAAATCAAACCGCCGGCCCAAAGAGCGAGCAGGAAAATCAGCGACAGCGGCCCGAAGTATCCGAGAAAATTCTCGCGACGGCCGGGAGATTTGATCAGGCTTGTAATTTTGCGCCAGGGAATCCAGGTGTTGCGGTAAAACCAGACCGTGATGCGAAATTGCCGCCGCACCCGGCGGGGCAGGACGACGGTCTCAAACGCGTCCAGCAGGACGGCGAGAATGATAACGATGCCCGCAATGGTCGCGAAGATATGCATGCGAAAAATAGAATGGCGAAAATATTAGCAGATTCGGAGCCGGTTTCCCCCGCGCATCACGGAGTGGCTCGGGCCGTTTCCAGTGCTCGCTGAACAGCCAGCAGTTCTTTCAGTAATCCTCTCAACTTGGTTGACTCCAGCGCGTTAGCGCCGTCGGACTTGGCTTCTTTCGGGTTGTCGTGGACTTCCACAAAAATTCCGTCCACACCTGCTCCAACCGCGGCCCGCGCCAGCACTGGGATGAATTCCGGTTGCCCGCCGCTGGTCGCCAACCCGTCCTCGTCGCCATGCGAGGACGAGGGCAATTGCACCGAATGAGTGGCATCGAACACCACCGGCGCGAACTTGCGCATGGTCGCGAGCGAGCGCATGTCCACAACCAGATTGTTATAACCGAAGCTCGATCCGCGTTCGGTGACGAAGACACGATCATTGCCCGCAGTGCGGCATTTATCCACCGCGTGCTTCATGTCCCAGGGCGAAACAAACTGGCCTTTCTTGATGTTGACCACGCGCTCGGTCATCGCGGCAGCGACGATCAGGTCGGTCTGGCGGCACAGAAATGCGGGGATCTGCAAAATGTCCGCAACCTCGGCGACCTTAGGTACGTCAGCAGTTTCGTGTACGTCGGTCAATACAGGCACGTGCACTTCATCTTTCACTTTCTTGAGAATACGCAGGCCTTCGGCGAGGCCCGGGCCGCGAAAGCTGCGCATCGAAGTGCGGTTAGCTTTGTCGTAGGAAGCCTTAAAGATGAAGGGCACGTTCAGGGCCCGCGTGATGCCTTTGATGACCTCGGCCATGAACAGGGCGTGCTTCTCGCTCTCGATGACGCAAGGCCCAGCAAT
>Ga0206950_1060_pt1 | contig 27079 bp, 21 predicted proteins | sample Alteio_BWOrgHeat_41_FD_152954 | JGI IMG/M metagenome (GOLD analysis project Ga0206950, IMG submission 152954) | Enriched cells from forest soil in Barre Woods Harvard Forest LTER site, Petersham, Massachusetts, United States -... | ecosystem: Environmental > Terrestrial > Soil > Temperate forest >... | reverse complement strand
GCAAAAATGGTTGATTAATCCTGCTAAAGCGATGGCGAATGTCTTTCATGGCGCGGCAGGGGATTATCCCTATCCACCGGCTGATTGGGTATTAAATACCTTATATGGAGCGACTTATTTTTTATCCAGGTTTGCTGAAAATCGGGCATCTAAAAGCAATCCTTTGATTCAAATTGCGCAAAAACAAGGATTAAAAAAGGCTTCTGCAGCAGGTGCCTTAATGGGCACTGTATCGCTCATTGGTCTTGGATTGATGGCGGGTGCAGGTGGGGCTATTGCGGGACCTGTTTTAATCGCAATTGGTGCTGCCTCATTGGCTTTATCACATGTTGCTTATTTTGTTCGATCTGTGCGTATGTTCGTCAGAGAAATTAAAAAGAAAAACGAGGCGCCTGAAACTTATAATCTTCGGGTATTTGATCGAGGATTAACGGCTATAAAAGCGGCCGCTAATGCTGCTTTTTATGTTTGTGCGGCTGTTTTAGCAATTGGTGCGGTTGTGGCTTTAGTGGGTAACCCTATTGGTCTTGGCGTTTTAGCGGGTGCAATGGTGACAATTGGTACGGTTGTGATGGGTGTTTCTATTGTGAGTGGTATTTTAGGAGAAAATGCGAAACGAAAAATTGAGGCAATCGAGCAAAGAACTGGAGTAAAAACCTATAAACGAGACACGAAGCCACCGCCACCACAAAAAGAACATACTCAAAAAATGGAAAATATGCTTCGTCAAAAAAGTGGCTTTTTAATCGATAATTTACATGGAAAAGCGATTGAAAAAGGTAAGGTTTTGGCAGCGGAACATTTAAGATCGGCGGTACAACATCGTAAAGCGATTCATTCGGGTTATCAATTGGCACGTCATATGGCAGAACACAAACAACATATTGTCCATTTGCATCGAGATTCCATTACGCCTGAAAAATTTCAATCATTTGCCGCATCTGCCGCGGCAATGATCGATGCGCAAGCAGCAGAAGTTCCCTTATATAAAGGCGTCAAACATCATGTTATTAAAGGAGCTCATGATACAATTGAATCACTCGTTGTAGAAGTTCCTAAAAAAGCGATGGATATAAAAGAAGGACATTTAAAGCATGATGAAATTAAAATCAATCAACCACAAAGCAAAGATTTAGAAGTGACTTTAACGCGCCATTCCAGTGACGAGACTATTTTTATTTTTCTGGATATGATGCGAAGTCAAGTTCCAACCCTTGAAATGGATTATTGCGGTGACCCTCGTATTGTTTTAAAGATGATAGAAGCAAGCAAGCTATCAAACGTTGAGATTCACTTCGATCCCAAGGATATTGCGAGTCTGGCGAATAATGCCGATCCTCAAATGAGCACCTATTATCAAAAGATTAAAGAAATGAAGTCAGATGAATTTCATCAATATTTTGATGCCCGCGGAAACCATATATTAGGGGAATACGCGCATCCAGAAGGGACAAAGCCCACCCATTTCTGACCAAAATCCCATCTCGAAGCACCCTATAATAGCCTGTTGCATTCAGCCCTCGATTCCGGTAGAATCTACGAGATTGACGCGGGGTGGAGCAGTCTGGCAGCTCGTCGGGCTCATAACCCGAAGGTCGTAGGTTCAAATCCTGCCCCCGCTACCAGAATAAAGAAGAAGGCCCCGCATTGGGGCTTTTTGTTGATGAATAAGAAGAAATGGGCTTAATGCCCATTTTTTGTTTGAAGCAGGTGGTTGGGTGATGCGGCAACGGGAACAGTTGGAAAAGTTGATTTCACCCATTGTGGATGGGCTTGGATTGGAATGGGTAGGTATTCAATACTTTCCCCAGGGAAAGCGATCTGTTTTACGGTTGTTTGTAGAAAAGACAGGTGGCATAACAATTGATGATTGTGAGCGAGTGAGTCGACAAGTGAATGCGATGTTAAGTGTTGAAAATCCTTTAGCGGGGCATTATGTATTGGAAGTTTCTTCCCCAGGGATCGATCGTATTTTATTTTCTGCCAAGCAGTGCGAAGGGCACTTAGGCAAGCTTGTTGTTATTCGATTGGTTGTTCCAGTGACAGACAAGAGAAATTTTAAAGGAGTATTACAAAGGGTTGAGGGAACTCAAATTTTTGTAAAAATATCCGAGGCGGAGGAAGAAATGAATTTTTCTTTTGACGATATAGATGAAATTCGGTTAGTACCAGAATGGGAGGGCGTTTCTCATGGCAAAAAAAGATAAGGTTTTGGAATTAAGTAAAGAGATCCCCTTAAAGTTAATCGTTGGAACGGTTTCCAATGAAAAGGGTATTTCTGAAGAAGTGATTTTTCAGGCTATCGAAGCGGCTTTGGTTTCGGCAACGAAGAAAAAGTATGGCGCCGATATCGAAGTGCGTGTCGATATCGATCGTAAATCGGGTCGTTATGATACTTTCCGTTTGTGGGATGTGATTGATGATGAAATCGCAGAAGAAGGAATAGAATTTCCATTTAAGCAAATGGTATTGAGTGAAGCATTAGCGCATTCTTCCACGGCTAAAGTGGGCGAGGTTTTAGAATTGCCGATGGAATCTGTAGAGTTCGGTCGTATTGCAGCGCAAGCGGCGAAACAAGTTATTTTGAAAAAAGTACGGGATGCGGAACATGAAAATGTGGCCGATGAGTTTCGTCGAAAAATAGGGCAACTTGTGATTGGCGTTGTGAAGAAGAGTAGCCGAGAAGCGGTTATTTTAGATTTAGGTGGTAATGCAGAAGCGATTTTAAGAAAAGAAGATATGTTGCCACGTGAATCAATGCGTCCGGGCGATCGATTAAGATGTTATTTGTGCGATGTGGTCACGGATGCTAGAGGGCCTCAATTAGTTTTAAGTCGTACTTGCAATGAAATGTTAATTGAACTCTTTAAGATCGAAGTCCCAGAAGTGGGTGAGGGCATTATCGAAATCAAGAGTGCCGCACGCGATGCTGGTATTAGGGCAAAAATTGCCGTGAAAACCAATGATGGTCGTATCGATCCCGTTGGTGCGTGTGTGGGGATGCGTGGTGCAAGAGTTCAGGCCGTTTCGAATGAATTGGGCGGGGAACGAGTTGATATTATTTTGTGGGATGATAATCCTGCACAATTGGTGATGAATGCGATGGCGCCAGCAGAAGTATTATCCATCGTGGTGGATGAAGATGCGCACACCATGGATATTGCGGTTGCAGAAGAACATTTATCACAAGCCATTGGGCGTAGTGGTCAAAATGTTAGATTGGCCAGTGAATTAACCGGTTGGACATTAAATGTCTTAACCGAAGCAGAAGCGAAAGAGCGAACAAATGTAGAACAGGAGCGGTTAGTGAAAGCATTTACAGAAGAATTGGAAGTGGATGAAGATGTCGCTAATTTGCTGATTGAAGAAGGGTTTACAAGTCTTGAAGAAGTGGCTTATGTTCCTTTACAAGAATTGCTGAAAATAGATGGCTTTGATGAGGAAATTGTGACTGAATTACGTAATCGTGCTAAACAATCGTTGTTAACAACAGCGATGGCAAGTGGTGTTAAAAGTGATTCAACCGCTCCTGCAGAGGATTTACTATCGTTACCTGGCATGGAAAAAAGTTTGGCTTTAAGTTTAGCAAAACAAGGCATTATTAGTCGAGACGATTTAGCGGAACTAGCGGTTGATGATCTAACAGATATCAGTGATTTGGATGAAGCGAAGGCAGGCGAGCTCATTATGGCAGCTCGTGCGCATTGGTTTGAATAAATGGTGGTAGGTGAGGGGAAGATCTATGTCAAACGTAACGGTTGAACAACTTGCAAAGTCGTTTGATATAGAAAGTGAACGTTTAATTCAACAGTTTGCACAAGCAGGTTATCAGTTGGGTTTGCAAGATATTGTTTCCGATGAAGCTCGGGAAGCTTTGTTAGTGATTTTAAAACGACCCACTAAAATTACTTTGAAACGTCAAAGTAAAACTGAAATAAAAGTGCAACGACCCTCGGGCCAAAAAGGCACGGTGAGTGTTGTTCGCAAGAAAAAACATGTGTATGTGAAGCGTGAACCTGGCAGTGGTGAAGCAGAAGGTGCGGTTGAAGATGTGGCCGAAGTTATTCCTAATGCGGTGGTTGAAGAAGCACAAGCATTACCCATAACGGAAACATCTAAAAAATCAGAAGTATCAACGCCTAAAAAAGGTCAGCCTATTACCGAGGCCAATGCGGTGGTAAGCCCGGTATTAGCAAAAAATGAAAAGCCTGCATTGGGGAAAAAGGGTCGTTCTGCTCGAGATTTGTTGGATGATGAAGAAAAGAAACGCGGTCGTCAAAAGGGTCGAGGTCGAACGGACGATGAAGAAGCATGGGATAAAGCAAAGATTGTTAAAGTGCTGGATGTTGTTGCCAGAGAACAAGACGATGTCACTGAAGAACAAGAAGAACCCGCACCAGCTTTTAGAGGCCGTTTAAAAGCAAAAACCAGTAAAATTACTGCTTCTCGCTCGCCAGTCAAGAGCATGAAACATATTCAAGACGAGATGCAAAAGAAGCATACCTTTGAAAAACCAATGAAACCTTTGATTCGTGAAATTGAAATTCCAGAAGCCATTACCGTTGCCGATTTAGCACAAAAAATGTCGGTCAAAGCCGCCGAACTTATTAAAGTTTTGATGAAATTGGGCACCATGGCAACCATTAATCAAGCGATCGATCAAGAAACAGCAATGGTTGTGGTCGAAGAAATGGGGCATACCGCAAAGCGTGTGAAAGAAAGTTCGGTCGAATCTGAATTAGTCGCGGTGGAAGAAGGAGAATTATTGCCACGTGCTGCGATTGTGACAGTAATGGGGCATGTCGATCATGGTAAAACGTCTTTGTTAGATTATATTCGTCGGACTAAAGTTGCAGCTAAAGAAGCCGGTGGGATTACCCAACACATTGGTGCGTATCATGTGAACACGAGTCGTGGAGATATTACCTTTTTAGATACACCTGGTCATGCGGCTTTTACAGCCATGCGTGCCCGTGGTGTTCAATGTACCGATATTGTGGTGTTAGTAGTGGCAGCCGACGATGGTGTCATGCCACAAACCATTGAAGCAATTCAACATGCAAAAGCAGCCAATGTTCCTATTGTGGTTGCGATCAATAAGATCGATAAGAAAGATGCGGATTTAGATAAAATTCAAAATGAAATGTCGCAATATGGTTTGCTACCAGAAGCTTGGGGGGGAGATGTGATTTTTGTCCCGGTTTCTGCAAAAGAAGGCACGGGTATTGAGACATTATTAGAATCGATTGGTTTGCAAGCAGAAATGCTGGAATTAAAAGCCCCTGTGACGGGAATGGCGCAAGGTGTTGTGTTAGAGGCACGTTTGGATAAAGGAAAAGGCCCTGTTGCCTCGTTATTGATCCAAAAAGGCCGCTTACAACAAGGGGATATTATTTTAGCAGGACAAGAATTTGGTCGTGTGCGTGCGATGGTCGATGAATTAGGCCATCAAATTACAACAGTTGGACCTTCTATGCCAGTCGAAGTATTAGGATTATCGGGTGCACCACAAGCAGGCGATCTCTTCAGAGTGGTCGAAAGCGAACGCCAAGCCAGAGAAATTGCCTTTTTCCGCCAAGGGAAACATCGAGATACACGCATGTTGCGTCAGCAAGGTTCGAAATTAGAAGGATTTTTTGATCGCATGCAACAAGGTGAATCAAAAGTTCTAAAATTATTAATCAAGACCGATGTTCAAGGTTCGGCAGAAGCATTAACAGAAGCTTTAGAAGGGCTTTCAACCGATCAAGTGAAAGTCAAAATTATTGCAGCAGGTGTGGGTGGTATTAATGAATCAGATGTTTCGTTAGCCATGGCTTCACAGGCAGTTTTAATTGGTTTTAATGTCAGAGCTGATAATGCCGCGCGACGTTTGGTCGAAAAAGAATCTTTAGAAATTTATTATAGCGGTATTATTTACGACATTGTCGATAATGTAAAACGTGCGATAAATGGTTTATTAGGACCTCAATTTAAAGAAAATATTTTAGGTTTGGCAGAGGTGCGAGATGTTTTCCGATCGGCAAAACTGGGCGCCATTGCAGGTTGTATGGTTATCGAAGGCATTGTCAAACGCGGGTGCCCTATTCGTGTTTTACGCGATAATGTGGTTATTTACCAAGGCGAATTAGAATCCTTACGTCGATTTAAAGAAGATACCGCTGAAGTTCGTCATGGCATGGAATGTGGTATTGGTGTTAAAAATTACAACGATGTAAAACCAGGCGATCAAATTGAAGTCTTTGAAACTGTCGAAGTGGCGAGAGGGTAGGTGAATGCCAAGACCGATTAGAAATTTTAGTCGTTCAGCACGGGTTTCTGATGTGATGCATCGCGCTTTAGCCAAGTTGATTCGAGAAGAGTTTCAAGACCCGCGCGTGGGGATGATTACTGTTTCGACAGTCGATGTCGCCCCCGATTTAAAGCAGGCCAAGATTTTTGTCACGGTGTTAGAAAATGAAAAAGCCACAGAAACCGTTAGTATTTTAAACCAAGCTTCAGGCTTCTTTAGAAGCCGCCTCTCCAAGCTGTTAACCCTTCGATCGGTTCCTAATCTTTCGTTTCGATATGACGAATCGGTGGTTCGAGGAAATCGTATGGAATCACTGTTGGCACGGGCCATTGGCTCTTCTGCCTAGGTTAATGTTCATCAAGTTTTAAATGGGTTATCCCTATTTCTTTGTTTCTCATCTTAGGGTAAAATATCTCGTCCGTTGTTGAATAACGCGGATTTTTATTAGTTAGATAGCTTATTTAGGAGACTTTGAATGCAGCTAAATGCAGAAGCAAAAGCCAATATCGTTGAACGTTTTAAACGGGCGGAAAGAGATACAGGTTCCCCGGAAGTTCAAGTCGCGTTATTAAGTGCACGGGTTAATTTATTAACCGACCATTTAAAAATGCATAAAAAAGATTTTCATTCACGCCGTGGATTAATTAGCATGGTGAATCGTCGACGCAAGTTACTGAGTTATTTAAAATCAGTGAATTTAGAACTCTATACGAAGGTTATTCAAGATTTAAATCTTCGAGGATAAGCGTCTTTTTTGGAATTTATTTAAGGATATCGCGTGAAAGCAATTAAAAAAACCGTTCAATATGGTGATCACTCTTTGACAATAGAAACAGGAGTGATTGCGAGACAAGCCAGTGGTGCTGTGTTAGTGAGTTTAGGGGATACCACTGTATTGGTAACCGTCGTTGGTATTCAAAAGAGTGCGACTCAGCAAAACTTTTTACCGCTGCGAGTAGATTACCAAGAACGTGCTTATTCTGCCGGCAAAATTCCCGGTGGATTCTTTAAACGAGAAGGGCGTCCCAGCGAACGAGAAACTTTGATTTCACGTCTTATCGATAGACCTATCAGACCCTTGTTTCCAGATGGTTTTTATAACGATGTTCAAGTGACTGCAACGGTGCTGTCTTTAAATCCACAAATTGAAGCGGATATTCCTGCGCTGATTGGAACGTCGGCTGCATTGGCGATTTCGGGTATTCCCTTTAATGGCCCTCTGGCTGCTGCTAGAGTGGGTTATCAGGATGGAAAATATTTGTTAAATCCTACCCAAGACCAAATGAAACATTCTCAATTAGATTTAGTGGTTGCAGGAACCAAAGATTCTGTTTTGATGGTCGAATCTGAAGCAAAAGAGTTGCCCGAAAACGTGATGTTAGAAGCAGTGATGTTTGGGCATCGATCCTTCCAACCAGTCATTCAAGCAATTTCTGAACTCGCAGAAGAAACGGGTAGAACGGCTTGGGAGTGGAGTCCAGCACTGCCTAACCAAGAGTTAGTTCAACGTATTTGGAAAGCTTCAGAGAATGAAGTGGCCGCTGCTTATCAAATTCAGGAAAAACAATTAAGACAACAACGACTCAAAGAAATTAAAGACGATTTAGTGGTTAATTTTTCAGGAGAGACGGAAACCACTGCTGAAGAAAAAGCCATTATTCATAGTACTTTAGAAGAACTCGATCGCTCGATTGTTCGCGGACGTATTTTAGCGGGCGAAAAACGAATTGATGGTCGCGATCATCAAACCGTGAGACCCATTACTATCGAAGCCGGTTGGTTACCGCGTGCACATGGTTCTGCTTTATTTACCCGAGGCGAAACGCAAGCGATTGTGGTCGTTACTCTGGGAACCACCCGCGATGCGCAGGTGATCGATAGTCCATTAGGCGAATATAAAGATCCCTTTATGTTGCATTATAATTTCCCCCCTTATTCTGTGGGTGAAGTAGGCCAAGTAGGGAGTCCTAAGCGACGTGAAATTGGCCATGGTATGTTAGCAAAACGCGCGATTCGAGGTGTTTTGCCAGAAGAAGGCCAATGTCCTTATGTACTTCGCGTGGTTTCAGAAATCACCGAATCCAATGGTTCTAGTTCCATGGCAACAGTCTGTGGTACCAGTCTTGCGTTAATGGATGCAGGTGTTCCTGTTAAAGCAGCAGTCGCTGGTATTGCGATGGGCCTTATTAAAGAAGGTGAACGTTTTCAAGTGATCACCGATATTTTAGGTGATGAAGATCATTTAGGCGATATGGATTTTAAAGTAGCGGGTACCAGTAAAGGTGTCACCGCTTTGCAAATGGATATCAAAATCAATGGTATTACCGAAGAAATTATGCGTGTGGCTTTGGATCAAGCCAAAGCAGGCAGAATGCATATTTTGGATGTGATGAATCATATTATTTCGGCACCTCGCGGTGAGATGTCCGATTTTGCACCACAAATTATCAGCTTCAAAATTAATCCTGAAAAGATTCGAGAAGTGATTGGTAAGGGTGGCGCAACGATTCGTTCCTTAACAGAAGATAACGATGCTACTGTTGATATTTCAGACGATGGCACGGTTCAAATTGCCGCGGTCGATCGCAAAACAAGCGAAGAAGTTCGAAGACGCATTGAACTCATTATTGCCGAAGCAGAAATCGGTAGAATTTACGAAGGTAAAGTGGTTCGAATTACCGAATTTGGTGCTTTTGTGAATTTCTTACCGGGTAAAGATGGCTTAGTGCATATTTCTCAGATTACGGATCGCCGTATCAATACGGTCGATGAAGTCTTGCAGGAAGGAGAAGTCGTTCGGGTGAAAGTGCTGGAAATCGATCGCCAAGGTCGTGTGCGATTAAGTATACGGGCGGTTTCGGAAGGAACAGCGGGCGAGGAAGGGGAGCGATAGGCCCCTCACCCCTGAAACGAGGAAAGGTAACGATTAATTTAGTTGTTGGAGGTTATCATGGCAATTGAACCATCTCAATTAGAATTGATATTAAAGAGAGCAAAAGAAGCAGGAACATTCAATTTTGTTTCAAATGTTTTGGATTTGGAAAGAGATCAGCGAAGAAGAAGAATAGAAGAATTAGATACGGTTATTGCAGCCACCAGACAAGCCATTGCACAATCGAATACTGATCTTGAAGTAATACAGAAAAATGTTTTGGCGAAATTGAAAACCGATAAAGAATTGGTTGATGTACTTAATACTTCATTGCAGCCGTATCGGAATGTTTATAAAGGAAACTACCAATATGCGGACAATGAATGTACTATTCCCTTAAAATCTAACAAAATGAACATCGCCATTCCAGGAGCTGAAGGATTTATCCAAAGCCATTTTTATGAAGTTTTTACAGGCACTAACGTCAAAATGCCAGCAGGCTATACTTACCATGTCGAACCTTCGACTGTGGTTGCCGTGGGTTCAAACGATACAACGATTTATGGAAATTCTAAAAGTACTTATTTAGAAACCGCTGCTTTAACAACATTGTTAACAGCAACCGGTAAAGATCGGTTACAAGATGCACGTTTTGGAACTTTTCAGGATTCGAATTGGATCGATCGCTCGGTGATGGCGCATCTCACGCGTTTGCCCAATAACATTCATTTGAGTACACTAGATTCACGTTTTGAAAAATTTACCTATGCGTTTGGGGATCTGAATCAAAATCCTGATTTTGCTTTTATCCATAGTGGTTATGCCTACGGTGGGCAACGAAGCGAAGGGGATTGGTATCCACAAGGGAAAATTGGGGGTCCGGAAGACTGTTCTTCGTGGCTTAGAAATATTACCGAAAGCAGTTGTGCTTATACAACGGCCGATCAATTATTTTTCTATCGATCGAAATTGGAACCAGCATCTGTTGTTAGTGCCGATTGGTTAAAGAGTGCACCCGAGCTTCCTGCTTTAGATGCAATTTTAACACCCGTTGCCATTCGAGATCCACAAACAGATATTAAACCGGGTATGGTTTTTGCCCATCGGGATTTTGATCTGGCAGCTGATCCTTTGATGACTCAAGGTTTGGGTAAGAGTGGGCATACAGGAGTCGTTTTGGATTTTGCAGAGGCAAAAATAATTGGCTTTGGCGCGAATCGTAATATGCCAAACGTTGAAGGGATTGGCTCTGAACACTTTCCTTATGGGATACCTGGTAGGAAAACAATGTTGTTCAGTGTGAGCGGAAATGCGGTGAGTAGAGCAGCCGGATCGACTTCGTTATGGCAAGGAAATGACTTTTTGGGTGATAAAGCAGTTTATCGAAGAGTAAGGTAGAGCCCCCACCCCGCGCTTGGCGCGACCCTCCCCCGTGAAACGAGGGAGGGTGGGAAAACGCAATTTGGGAGATCAATTTGAAAAATATACTTGCTGTTTTTAAACATCCCCGGATTGCGATCACGCTTTTATTAGGTTTTTCCTCTGGATTACCGCTTGCATTATCGGGTGGTACGCTGCAGGCTTGGTTTGCAAAAAGTGATGTTTCTTTAAAAGAAATTGGTTTTGTAGGATTAGCGGCACTCCCTTATACCTTTAAATTTGTTTGGGCACCGTTAATGGATCGCTGGGTACCTCCTTTCTTAGGGCGAAGACGGGGTTGGATTTTAATCTGCCAATTTTTACTGTGTGCAGCTATCGGCAGTATGGTGTTATTTACACCAAATACCCACCCTAAAGCCTTATTTTTCTTAGCTTGTTTAGTGGCTTTTTTTTCTGCTTCCCAAGATATTGTTATCGATGCCTATCGTACCGATATGTTGCATCCCAATGAACGACCCATGGGTGCTGCGATGGCGATTAATGGTTATCGCATTGCAATGTTGGTTTCCGGTGGAATGGCGTTGGTGATTGCCGATGTTTGGGGTTGGACAGCGGCTTATTTGACCATGGTTGTGCTGATGGCGTTGGGAATGATTACGACGTTTTGTGGGCCGAACCCTGAAAACGAAGTGATTCCGCCTAAAAAGATCTGGGATTGTACCGTATTGCCGTTTTTAGATTTTATTAAACGACCGCAAGCAGTCTGGATTCTACTCTTTATTGTCTTTTATAAATTAGGCGATGCCTTTGCAGGCGCCTTAAGCCAAACTTTTTTAATTCGCGAAATTCAAATGACGTTATCTGAAATTGGTGTGATGGCAAAATTTTCAGGATTTTTTGGAACCGTTTTTGGAACAACCGCTGGTGCGTTATTAGTACTTAAATGGGGTTGGTTTCGTGCACTTTTAGTCTTTGGTGTTTTACAAGCATTATCCAATTTAGTTTATATGGTGCTGCTCTGGACAGGGCCTAATTATTTAGTCGCAGCAACCGCTATTTTTGTGGAAAATTTTTGTGGGGGAATGGGGGCGGCTGCCTTTACAGGTCTTATTATGGGACTTTGTAATATTCGCTTTAGTGCCTTTCAATATGCTTTACTCTCTTCTTTAAGTGCCGTCGGGCGTGTGATTGTTGGGCCGATGGCAGGTGTTATTGCACATGAATATGGCTGGACGGCTTATTTTATGGCTTCTTTAGTGCTTTCAGTGCCGGGCTTACTCTTATTAATTTTCTTAAGAAATGGCTTGGAAGGGATGACTAAAAGCATGGAAATTAGCCAGGCAGAAGAGTCGGCTTTGGCGATATAAAATTGAAGGCAATGGAATCCCTGTATCGAGTTTCCAGCATTGCTAATCAGTTGTACGTAGTTTTTGTCTCTTAGTTTCGCCTTGTAATTCGAAGTTGTTGTTATTGTTGGCAGCTACTGATCCTGGATTTGCAACGGCGACTCCATTGGCTGAAAACATAAAAGGAGATACTCCGTCATTATTGTTGTCATTTAATTCTTCTTGCTCTCGTTCTAGGCTGATTTCAGAGCGTACAGCATGGTGATTATTGTTTAACTCCTCCCTCTTTCTTTTTTGAGAATTAACTTTATTGTTGTCATGAGCCATATTATTGTTGTTATGAGCTGTCTGATAAAAGAGAGTAAATGCTTCTCTGTGGTTTCCCTTTGCTTTTTGTAGACAGTATTTTGCTGTACGAATTATGTCTTTTTCAGCACCGTTTACACCTAGTGAATAAGATTTTATCAATTTTTCGACTGCCATTGGGTGGCCTTGTTCCGCAGCTGTGGTTAGCAATGTAATAGCTGTTTGGGGATTATTGTCGCTTGAATCAACATATTCGCTAGTTAGAGAGTTGTTTCCCAGAAGATACTGAGCCATTGCATAGTTCTGCTCGGCCGATTTTTTGCGGAGCAATTCAATACTTGTGCGGGGGTTAGCCTCGCTTGGATTGCATCCAAGCGCAGACTGGGCCGCTGTATTGTTGTCATGAGCCATATTATTGTTGTTATGCGCTGTCTGATAAAAGAGAGTAAATGCTTCTTGGTGGTTTCCTTTTGCTTTTTGTAGACAGTACCTTGTTGCACGAGTTATGTCTTTTTCAATACCGTTTATGCCGAGTGAATAAGATTCTATCAGTTTATCGAGTGCCTTGAAGTTGTCTTGTTCTGCAGCTTTGGTTAGCCATGTAATCGCTATTTGGGAATTATTGTTGCTTGAATGAATATGCTTGCTAGTTAGGTAGCTATTTCCAAGATCATACTGAGCTGGTGCATAGTTCCGATCGGCAGCTTTGATTAACCATGAAACACCTGTTTTTGGATTATCTTCGCCTGGATTAACGCCGTTGTTCTGTAGGTAGCATTTTCCAAGAAGATATTGAGCCGGTGCATAGCCCTGCTCGGCAGCTTTGCTGAACCACCCAACAGCTATTTTGGGATTATCCGCGCTTGGCTTAACGCCCTTGTTAATTAAATAGCATACTCCAATAGAACACTCAGCTGGTGCATACTTCTGATCGGCAGCTTTGGTTAACCATACAATACCTGTTTGGAGATTATCGTCGTCTGGATTAACACTGTTGTTTTTTAGGTAGCATATCATTCCACGCTGATACTGAGCCGGTGCATAGTTCTCATCGGCAGCCTGAGTGAATAATTGGGCTCCTTTTTGCAGGTCTTTTTCAATACCGATTCCATACGTATAACAGTATGCCAGTCGTGTTTTTGCTTGAACATCGATTTGATTCTTGTAACCCTCAACAATTTTCTTGATGGCACTTTCCTTGACGGCATTTCCACTAAAAATAGAAAGCGGAACCCCTGTTGACTTAATATAAAAATCCAAAACAACCTCAAAATCCGTTTTAATATCGAGTGATGGGGTAAGGCCATACATCGCACGCAAAGAAAGTTTTAATTTGGAGATTAAACTGGTAGCCGAGTTAACTTGATTAGAATCAAGCGTTAATGCACGCAGATCTTCCCGTGTTAATTCTTTTAAGCTTTCTTTGGTAGGCAGCATTCTCTAATCTCCAAATCGTTTTTAAGTTATTAGTCAAAGTAAGGTAATTGTATTACTAATAAATTAGAAAGGCAACTGAAAACAAAGACAGCTGTATTAAAAATCAGTACTTAGTGGAGTCATCAGGCTTACCATTGTTTTTGAAGGGGGGCAGCGGCTAAGCTAAGCGGGGGATGTTCCCACGCAAATATTCTTTAACTTCACATACTTTGGCAATCCATTTTCATAAGTTGGATAATCCTCGCCCTGAATCAACGGAAAAATATAATCCCAACAGGCTTTGGTGATCCCAAATCCATCTTCACTGATATAATCCATCGGCATTTTTTTCTCTTGATTGGCAATTTTCTCTAAAGAAGCCGTTCCAATTTTCCATTCATAAGGTGTTTGATTTTTGCGGACAATAATGGGCATCACACCTGTTTCCCCCGCTAATGCCAATTCAACGGCTTTAACACCAACCGCATAAGCTTGTTCGACATCCACTTTCGACGCGATATGCCGTGCAGAACGTTGCAAATAATCAGAAACCGCCCAATGATATTTCAATCCTAATTTGGATTTAACTAATCCTGCGAGAAGGGGTGCGACACCACCCAATTGCTGATGTCCAAATGCATCGGTCATGCCTTGTTCAGTAATATATTTTCCATTTTCATTTTTAATGCCTTCAGCGGCAACAACCACGCAAAACCCGTATTTTTCAACGGTTTCTTTCACACGCGCACAAAAGAGATCTGGATTAAAAGCAATTTCAGGAAAAAGAATGATATGCGGTGGATCCCCTTTTTCAGTGGCTGCAAGACCTGAAGCTGCGGCTATCCATCCGGCATGACGTCCCATCACTTCCAAAATAAAGACTTTGGTGGAAGAAGCGGCCATGGCAGCAATATCAAAACCGACTTCTTTAATAGAAACGGCAATATATTTGGCAACCGATCCAAACCCTGGTGAATTATCTGTGAAGGGGAGATCGTTATCAATCGTTTTAGGAATTCCAATACACTGTAAAGGATAATTTAATTCGCGTGCTATCGTTGCAATTTTAAAGGTGGTATCTTGAGAATCACCACCACCATTGTAAAAAAAGTAGCCAATATGATGCTGCTTAAAAATATCAAAAAGCTTTTCATATTCGGCGCGATTTTGAGTCGGATCTTTTAATTGATAACGACAAGAACCAAAAGCACCACCGGGCGTTGTTTTTAATGCGGCAATATCAGCATCTGATTCCAATGAGGTATCGATGAGCTCATTGCCCAGTACCCCTAAAATACCATTTTTAGCGGCATAAAGCTTATGGATTTGTGTAGAATGCCGACGAGCTGTTTCTATGACTCCACAGGCACTCGCATTGATCACACTCGTCACACCACCCGATTGGGCATAGATTGCATTTTTTGGATTGGACATGTTTTTGGTTCACTCCTACTACCAGCAAACTTTCATTGTACCCTGATTTGGGTTACAGTTTGAAGGTGGTGTGAGTAGAGAAATAGGGTAGGAGATAAGATGCATATCCATATTTTAGGCATTTGTGGCACATTTATGGGCAGCTTGGCTGTTCTAGCCCGAGAATTGGGATTCGAAGTCACGGGCTCCGATCAAAATGTCTATCCGCCCATGAGCACCCAATTAGAAAAGTTAGGCATCAAAATATTTCAAGGTTATGATGATATCACCCAGCTAAACCCCAAACCGGACTATGTCGTCATTGGCAATGCAATGAGTCGTGGTAAGCCAGTGGTAGAAGCGGCTTTAAACCAAAATTTACCTATTTTGTCTGGGCCAGGATGGTTTGCACGCTTTGTACGTACGGGTCGGCATGTGTTGGCAGTTTCTGGCACCCATGGCAAAACAACCACGACTAGTATGTTGGCGTGGATTTTAGAATGTGCGGGGTTAAAGCCCGGATTTTTAATTGGAGGAGTACCCACTAATTTTGGGGTTTCGGCACGGTTAGGGGAAAGCCAATATTTTGTGATCGAGGCGGATGAATACGATACCGCTTTTTTTGATAAACGATCTAAATTTATTCATTATCGCCCCAGAACGTTAATTATTAATAATATTGAATTTGATCATGCGGATATTTTTCCCGATTTAGCAGCCATTGAACAACAATTTCATCATTTAGTGAGAACGGTTCCAGGTGAAGGATTGATTGTTTCTCCAAAATCAGACCCAGTTGTAAAACATGTTTTAGAAAAAGGCTGTTGGTCGCATCAAGTTTGTTTTGGTGTTGATCCCAACGATACAACTGGCTGGACAGTGCGAAATGCTATCCCAGATGGCAGCCAATTTGAGGTTTGTTTTAAAGGTAAATCTTATGGAACTTTAAAATGGGGCTTATTAGGGCAGCATAATGTGCAAAATGCCTTAGCGGCTATTGCAGCAGCGCATCATGTTGGGGTGGACCCAGCAGTTGCTATTGATGCACTCAGCAGCTTTAAAAACGTTAAACGGCGTTTAGAAAACAAAGGGAGTGTGGGAGAGATTACGGTGTATGATGACTTTGCGCATCACCCAACGGCAATTCAAATGACATTGGCTGGATTGCGGGCAAAGGTTGGTGAGACAGCGAAAATTACGGCTGTGTTAGATATTCGTTCAAACACCATGAAGATGGGGCATCATCAAACGTCTTTATCGGCTTCTGTTTGCGATGCTAATGAAGTTTATTTTTTCCAATCTCCGGATATTAGTTGGGATGTTCAAAAAATGTGGAAAGAAAGCGGTAAACCCGGTGGCGTTTACCAGAATACAGATTTATTATTAGATGAATTATTAAAAAACAGATCTCATACTAAAAATACCGAGCATATTGTTTTTATGAGCAATGGCGGCTTTGGCAATATTCAAACGACGTTTTTAGAAAAATTAAATATTCTTATTTAATTTAATATAAATCTACTGTTTTTTAAGTTTAAGAGGGTTAAAAGGGCTAAAATTTGTCGCTCTATAAAGCGTAGCTCCTTTATTATTAAAACTAACATTATTATTGTTTGTGGTTGCTTGGGCAGCATTATTTCCGTTATTGGAGAGCATCAAAGCAGCACTCCTTTTGAAATTTTTTGTTGGGGATATCTCTGATTGCTGTGTGAATATCCCTTGCTCGAAATTTTTACGATCTTGTTCTGCATCTTCGTCTGCATCTTGCTCTGTTCCTTTTTGAAATTCAAGAGATTTTTTATCCAAATTATCAAAATCTTCTCCGAATTCTAACAACTCGAGTTCTTTTTGCAATTCTAAGCGCGCTCTTTCCAGTTTAGGCAATGCATCTTCGATGCCATTCTCATAGGCTTTAGAAAGCCAAAAAACGGCTTCTGCTAAATTTTTTTGGAATCCTTGTTTGCCTTCTAAATAGCAGCTGCCAAGCCTACTTTGCGCGCGTGGAAATTGCTTAGCCGATTCACAAAGATAAGAGGCAGCAATTGTCAAATCTTTTGTAATCAGCCAGTCATTGGCAGTTTTAGGGTCGCTTGTACGACGAAATCCTAAAAAATGAACTTCAGCCATGAAAAGCTGAGCAGGTGGAAAATTTTGCTCATCAGCGGCTTTTTTAAAGCATCCAAAGGCAAAAGGTGCATCTAGCGTAACTCCGATAGCTTTAAGATATAAAATTCCTAGAATAACATTCGTTTTAGCATTTCTTTCATTTTGTGGAATGGCACGATAATGAGCAACAATTTTTTTAATTTCTACTAATTCAGCTTCAAAAGTAGAAGGGGAGAGTAATTGAAAGGCTTGCCCATTTCGTTTTCCACCCGCAAGCCAAACATTAAAAATCGCTTCGAGCCCTTCTTGAACATTCTTATGAATGCCTTTATCTGTATGTAAACCATAAATTTGGCAGAGTGCAAATTTTAATTGTGATTCTAAATGAGTTGGTGATTGCTTATTATTTTTATCAAACCGTAATGTTTGAATTTCTTTTGAACTTAGTTTTTGTAAATTTTCTTTTGTGAATGGCATTTTTTTAACCTCCAAAGAATCTCATGTTTAGGCAGATGATTGACTGAGTGGACGATCTTTTTGTTTGGAATCTACTTTTTCTTCAAGTTTTAATCTTTTATTTGAATTGCTACAGTTTGCGTTGTTGTTTGAAAAATTTTTAGAATCATCCGAGAAAAACACGTTATTATTTCGTTTATTAGGAACATTTTTTGAAGCTTCTAATTGTAATAGAAAGGATTGTGATCTTTGTGTTAATATTCCTTTATCAAAATCTTCTGTTTCTAATTCTGAGAATACTTCTAGTAGCTTATCTTTTGCTCGAAAATCACCATTTTTTTGTGAATCAGCGAAACAAGCTAGGGCCATTTCCAGATTTTTTTTAATACTTCCTCTCCCTTCTAAATAGTATGTGCCAAGTGTATATTGTGCAGGCGGAAAACCTTGTTCAGCTGATTTTTGGATATATTGAATTTCTTTTTCTATATTTAGCGGTATAATCGGCGTTTCATTCATTCGTAATCGATCTGCTGTAGGATATCCTGTTTTATAAAGTCGTGCCATTAAAAATTGTGCTTCTGGGGAATTTTGATTCGCTGCTATTTGAAAATACGCAATACCACGTTTGACGTCTTTTTTCATGAAAATATCTTTATAATAAAGAATTCCTAATAACACATTTGTTCTAGGAGTTCTTTCATTTTTGGGTATAGCTTGGTAACTTTGCATGATAGCTTCAATTTCCTTTTGATTTTCAGTAAAGGTATTAGAAGCAAGGAGTCTATAAGCTACTGCGGCTTCGTCGCTATTGTATCTTTTACCTGAAAACCAAACATTAAAAATGCGCTCAAATCCTGCTTTGACATTTTGTGGAATACCATGGTGAGTATGCGTGGCATAAATTTGGCATAGCGCAAAATTTAGTTGAGATTCTAAGCAGGTGATTGAATCAGGATTGTTAGCATCCATTTGTATGGTTTGGATTTCTGAAAACTTTAATTTTTTTAGATTTTCCTTTGTCAACAAGATTTTATCTCTCCTTTTACTTCCCAGGCTTAATGAGAAAAATAGGAGATGTTCTAATCGGTGTTTTAACAAAACGGCCTTGAAAATATTGATCCTCCAATAGCGCTTTTTCAAGATGTTTTAAGAGATTATTGTTCATGGGTGATTCAAGATAAAGCGTTATGAGTGGCAAAGGGTGCGTTGGGATTTCCAATCGTAAAGTTCCAACCCAAAGCGATGTTTGATTTTCAGTTAAATAATCTGAATGCCAGATTTGTAAGACTAAGCGTTGATTGTGTTGAATTGCCTTTGCAACTGTAATTACCGGCAAACGATCCCGATGAAACTTAGGCATCACTGGAAAATGAAGTGGAGAGGGTATGCTAGCCAATAACTGTACACTCGTTTTAAGCGAAAATCGGGGGATGGGCTCCCAACCATTTTCTTTGAGATCTTTTTCAATCATGGCTAGATCGCCTAACCACTGGATATCGAAAGTAGTTGCTTGTTTTTTTAAGGCGCCGGTTCGATATAATCCCTCTATATCACCTTCCCCATGCCACCATTCTTTTTCATTCATGGTTTGCACAGGCCATTGGCGAACCAATTGTTCACATATTTGGGGATAGTAAAAAATAGTATAGAGCGAAAAAGTGAGCATAAAAGTGAGGAGGCTCGTGATTAAAAGCGAGGTTGCTGGAATAGGGCGTTTTTCAAGACGTCGATAGAGAAAACCACCAACAGTAATAAAAGCAATGCCTAGACTTAAACTGCCTAAAATATCTGTAAACCAATGTAAGCCAAGATAAAGCCGAGAGAAGCTAATGCCTAGAATTAACAGGGCAACCGCCATAAACAAAAACCATTGCAATTTGGGGGTGAGTGATCGTCTGGCAATCAAGGCCGTAAAACCAAATATCAAGGTCGATATCAATGTATGAGCACTGGGATAAGCAAATTCGTGATTATAATGGATAAGGCCCTCGGGACGGGGGATTTCCATATAAAACTTAACGATAAAACCTGCTAATGTTCCTAAACCAACCACCAAAACCCAACAAAATGCAGCATTGTATTTCTTTTGTCGAATCAGTGAAAAAGCTACCATAAAGGCAACGGGCAACAGCACAATAGGATCGCCAATACCAGAGAATAACGCAGCATGTTGAATCCATTTATCGGCATAAAGCGCTCGTAAGGCTTGATATACAGGTTCATTCCATTCCGCAATTCCAGTGATATTAGTGACATCATCACTAATTATCAGGAAAGTACTGATGGAAAGTATAAAAAGAATTATTAGTCCTAATTGTCCTTCTTCGCTCCCTTGCGCGGTTCGTAATAAAGGATTAATCCAAGGCAAACGATCTAAAATTAAGAAAATGTTTTTTAAAATTCGTCTCGCTGTGTCTAAAATCCAAGCCCCAATAAAAAATAAAATTTCATAGACGAACCAAATGGCAAAGAGTAAAAGTAAAACAAGTAATCCAGCGCGGCTGGCGACTTCTGGCGAGAGGCTCCCTAAAGAAGCACCAATGAGTATACCGGGCAGGGAATAGAGGGGAGCCCAAGCAATCGCAGAAAGGACATTAAATAAAATAAAGCGTTTGGGCTCCATATCCATCATACCCGCAATCACCGGGATCATGGGTCGTACAGGACCTGCAAATCGACCAATCACAATACTCTTACCGCCATGGGAACGGAAAAAAGTCTCTCCTCGCTGCATTAGCTTAGGGAATTGTTTAAAAGGCCAAAATTGGCGTAGCCGTTGATGATAGTGGTAACCCAGCCAATAACTAATGCCATCCCCAGCAATGGCGCCTAGGATTGCCCAAATTAGGGTTCCCCAAAAAGGTAGGATTCCAGCACCCATCATGCCACCAATAGCCGTCATCATGACCACTCCAGGAACGAGTAAGCCGACCACTGCTAAAGATTCCGAGAGGGAAATTAAAAAGACAATGGCACCCGACGAAGTTGGATGCGCGCTGATCCAATCTAAAAAAGGTTGGATAGAATCTTGAGTCATTTATTTAGCTTTTCCAAAAAATAGAAGATATACAAACAGTTTAGTCGATAGAGCTCTGTTATTTCAATTAAATATTCCAAAGTGACTTTTAAAAACGCGGGATCCCGTCTTTCGAAAGGATCCCTGGCGTTTAATATCGTCTTTTATTGTTGGCTTTGTGATGAAATAGACAACTTTGCAAAGGCCTCTACGGTGCTGTGCACTTGCTCTTTTGCTTTGGCCAACTTTTCCTGTCCCTTCACATGAGCTTGGAAAAGGGTTAACAACTTACTTTCCGTTTCCGGTAGGTTAAATTGTTTGGGATTGGCAGCACTGCTTGAGCTGGCATTGGAATTGTTGTTCGCATTGGGGCTGGCAGTCAGATTTTGCCCGAGCGTTCCAGCGCATTGCAAGATAAGTTCTAACCGTTCATTTAAACGTTCGTTTAACTTGATGGTTTCATCAATTTGTTCGGAGAGAACCAATTTGTTAACAGGAGATTCCAAACGATTGAGTCGTGCAGCATAATCTGTTGCAAGACCAATAACGGCATCCAGCTTTGTGCGGGCTTCTTCTAATAATCCCTGAATGGCTGTTATGGTGGCTGTAACATTGTTTTTTTGTTCCGTTTCCAGATGATTAAATTCACCGTTACTGGATGGAACCACCAAAGTTTTTTCAAAAGATTGCTGTTCCTTATGCAGTTGAGTTCGTGCTTTTTCGATTTCCTTATCGATTTTAGCCGAAATACCAGCGGCTTCGGTAAATTGTTTACCCAATTCCGCTTTGTTTAGACTTTGGTCGGAGCCGATGGAAGATTCAAGTTTTTTGACTAGTCCATCGAGTTTGGCTAATTGTTCCTTCCAATGTTTATGATCTTCTACATGATTTTTACTGGTATATTCAACCGCTAAAAACATGCGTTTTGCAACGTCAACAACATCCGTTTTTTTAGGGGATGTCACTTTTGCGACTCGTTTCATAATAACTCTCCTTCAGATTAAAAAAGCACCGTCCTTGGTGAATAGACTTTCCGTATGGCGAAGCGTTATTAAAATAAAAGGCAAAGAATCGAACAATCCGATAGATATGCTAAGTTAGTAAAGAAGGGGTCAGACGCCGTTTTTCTCGCAGAGATCGCTAATCACACATTCTGTGCATTTGGGTTTTTTAGCGGTACAGGTATAACGGCCATGTAAGATAAGCCAATGATGCGCATCTTTCAGATACGCTTTAGGAATAATTTTAACCAGTTGTTCTTCGACTTGATTGGGGGTTTTAGCAGATGCTAATCCCATACGATTAGAAATTCTAAAAATATGCGTATCGACCGCAATCGTCGATTCCCCAAAAGCGGTATTTAAAATCACATTAGCGGTTTTTCGACCAACGCCAGGTAATTTTTGTAATGCTTCACGTTTATTGGGAACTTCCCCGTTAAATTCCGTTAACAAAATTTTACAAGTTTCGATAATATGTTTTGCTTTTGAATTAAATAACCCAATGGTTTTAATATATTCTTTTAGTTTTTTTTCACCCAATTTAAATATTTTTTCAGGGGTATTTGCGATTGGAAATAGTTTTTCAGTGGCTTTATTCACACTCACATCGGTTGCTTGTGCCGATAAAATAACGGATATTAATAATTCAAAGGTGGAATGATAACGTAACTCCGTTGTTGGATTAGGTGTAATCGCTTTAAAGCGTTTGAAGATTTCCCGGCAATCAATGGTGTTTATCATGATTTTTTTTGGTTTCTACGCGATGAATGGCCGCTTTTATTTCTTGTTGGATGATTGTTTTTCGTTCGGCGGTTAAAGGTGCTAAAAGTTGGGGTAAAGATTCTTTCCTTAAGCGTTCTTGTCTTAATTGGTAACGTTTTTTGGCAAGTTGAGCGCGTTCATGTTTTAAGTCAGATTGCGGTAAGATGGCGGTTTCTTGCATTTCAATACAATCCATGGGGCAGGGGGCGACACAAAGCCCACAACCGATGCATTCGTCGGTTAAAACGGTATGCAAAAAAGTATTGGCACCGATAATGGCATCGACTGGACAAGCGGGCAAACATTTGGCACAACCAATACATTCTGCTTCCCGGATAACAGCCAATAGCATTTTTTATTTAACTCGAGCGCCTGCTGGCGCATTGGGATCGGGTTCTAAAACCCAGATGTTTTTACCACCGTTACCGGCAGCAAGTATCATGCCTTCCGAAACCCCAAAACGCATTTTTCGGGGTGCCAAATTGGCTACCAAAACAACCGATTTTCCAATTAATTGTTCTGGTTCATAACATTCTTTAATACCTGCAAAAACATGGCGTATTTCGCCACCCACATCTAATACCAGTTTAATTAATTTCTGAGCATCTTCAACGGGTTCTGCCTGAATCACTTTAGCGACGCGCAAATCAATTTTTGCAAAATCTTCTAGCGTGATAGTCTCTCGAATCGGATCTTCCTCTAATACAGTTGTTTTAAGGGTGATTTCTGTTGCGGGCTCTATTACTTCTTTAGACTCTTCTGACATGGCAATTACCTCGGTTAAATCAATACGTTGCAATAAGGGTTTAAAAGGATTGATGGTATGGTTTAATAATGGTTTGGTTAGATTTTCCCATGTTAAAGGAACATTTAAAAAATCTTCAACTGCTTTCGCCAGTGTTGGTAAAATGGGTTGCAAATAGGTCATTAATATTCGAAAGAGATCTAGGCTAAAACTGCAGACCATTTGCACTTCATTTATCTTTTCAGACGATTTAGCGAGTAACCAAGGTTTATGATCGTCAATATATTGATTTGCTAGATCGGTCAATTTCATAATTTCCCGAATGGCTCGACTAAATTCTCTATCTTGATAGTGTTTTTCAATCACTAATCGCGCTTCTGTAAATCGATTCCATAAGACATGATCGGCTATTGTTGCTGCAAGACGTCCCGCAAATAGTTTGTTGATAAAACTAGCCGTTCGACTGGCAATATTGACTAATTTTCCGACCAAATCTGAATTAATGCGCGCCACAAAATCATCTTGTTGAAAATCCAGATCTTCAATGCCACTATTTAATTTACTGGCAATATAATAACGCAGTAATTCGGGATTAAAATGGTCTAAATAAGTACGCGCCTTAATAAAGGTTCCTCGCGATTTAGACATTTTTTGACCATTCACAGTTAAGAATCCATGCACAAAGACATGGCTTGGTGTTCGATATTCACTGCTTTTTAAAATGGCTGGCCAAAAAAGTGCGTGAAAATAAACAATGTCTTTGCCAATAAAATGATACAATTCGGTATGGCTACTTTGAGCCCAATATTCTTCAAAAGAAAGTCCATTTGTTTTTTGGCATAAATTTTTAAAGCTCGCCATATAGCCAATGGGCGCATCTAACCAAACATAAAAATATTTGCCTCGCGTCTCTGGAATTTCAAAACCAAAGTAAGGTGCATCTCGCGAGATATTCCATTGATTTAATCCAACCGAAAACCATTCTTCTAGTTTTTTAGTAATTTCGGGTTGTAGATGATTATTATGATGCGTCCATTCTTTTAAGAATTCTTCATGTTTTTCTAAACAGAAAAAATAATGTTCAGATTCTTTTTCGATAGGCGTAGCACCAGAAACAACAGAAGTGGCATTGATTAAATCGGTTGGAGTATAAGTGGCACCACACTGTTCACAGCTATCGCCATATTGGTCTTTGGCATGACATTTAGGACATTCACCCTTCACATAGCGATCGGGTAAAAACATATTTTTAACGGGATCGAACGCTTGTTTAATGGTTCGTTTGACAATATCTCCTTGTTTTTGTAAGCGTTGATACATATCACTGGCCAGTGCTTGATTTTCCGTGGAATGTGTGGTGTAAAAATTATCTAATCCAATCAAAAAATCTTTGAGATCGGCTTCATGTTCTATTTGGATTTGTCGAACCAGTTCTTCAGGCGTTATCCCCAATGCTTCTGCGCGCAGCATAATGGGCGTGCCATGAGCATCATCCCCAGAAACAAAATAACAGTTGTGCCCCAGTAAGCGTTGAAAACGCACCCAGATATCGGTTTGGATAAACCCAACCATATGTCCTAAGTGCAAAGAGCCATTGGCATAGGGCAGGGCATAGGTAACCAACTGTTTTCTAATATTGTTTGACATATTACTAATTTTCCAAAGGGATCGAGGATAATCCACCATAAGATAACGGTTTTCTATTCTCAGCGAAAGAGCAACTTAGGTATAATGGTCTAAAATTGAAACAAAGACGGGAAAAAGTCCTGGGAGACCTGAATCGATGGCAATGATTGATGTGGATACAGCGGTATATAACCCAGCCAGTGTTTTTACCAAACCAGAAGAAATTATCGAAGATGCCAAAATAACCTTAACAAAAGCCCAAAAAATATTGGCTTTGAAAACCTGGAAATATGATATTCAGTTGCGCCGCATTGCCGAGGAAGAAAACATGCATTCTGGTTCGAATGGGGACGATACAGCGCTGGAAGAAAAAATTATGACCCTACTCAATACCTTAGAACCCCCCATTGCCCATTGATTTTTTTTGCCTCTTATGTGAGCATATTGAAGCATTTCTGGTGTAACCATTTATAACTTTGTGACCATTATTTATTAGTTTTAGAGATAACTTATGTCTTCTGTTGTGGTATCTTCCATCTTTGAATCTACCTTAAGCGATATTCAAGATCCCTATTTAGGCCGAGATTTAATGGCAGCAGGTGTTGTAAAAGGAGTAGAGGTCAAGGACAGCGAAATAATTATTTCCTTACGCTTTGGTTATCGGATTTCGGCGGAACATTCTAAAAAATTATCGGATATTATTATCGATCGCCTTCTGCCACACGCAAACGGCAAACTCATTCGCATTGGCATTGATTGGAAAATAAACACCCATTTAGCGCAAGCGGGATTAAAAGGTATTGCTGGCATTCGTAATATTATTGCCGTTGCATCGGGTAAAGGCGGGGTTGGCAAATCGACTGTTGCTTTAAATTTAGCCTTAAGTTTACAACGGGAAGGGGCTAGGGTTGGAATTTTGGATGCGGATATTTATGGACCCAGTCAACCGCTAATGCTAGGAATAAATGAACGTCCCATTTTACGAGAAGACAAACGTTTATCGCCCGTCTTAAAATATGACTTACAGACCATGTCTATTGGTTATCTGGTGGATGAAGCGGCCGCTATGATTTGGCGTGGCCCTATGGTGAGTAGTGCATTGCAGCAATTATTGGGGGAAACGGCTTGGGATGATCTGGATTATTTGATTGTTGATTTGCCACCGGGAACAGGCGATATTCAGTTAACGCTGGCGCAGAAAATACCTGTGAGTGGTGTTGTGGTTGTTACAACGCCACAAGAGATGGCTTTACTAGATGCTAGAAAAGCGATTGTGATGTTTCAAAAATTAGATATGGCAGTCTTAGGTGTGGTTGAAAACATGAGTGCTTATCGCTGCACACATTGTGGTCATGCAGAAAATATTTTTGGATTTGAGGGTGGTGAAAAATTATCTCGGCAATTTGGTGTCCCGTTACTCGGGCGATTGCCTTTAGATATTCGCATTCGCGAGCAATCCGATTTAGGTGTACCACTCGTGATAAACGATCCTAGCGGATTGATTACTACAGATTATTGTGAAATAGCGCGGCGCGTGAGCGCTGCATTATCCTTAAGACCTAGAGATTATCGTTTATCGTTTACAACGAAAAGCGTTTAAATGTTTAAAAAAGGAGTGAAAAAAAATGAGTATTAAATCAGATCATTGGATTCGAGAAATGGCTCTAAAACACGCCATGATAGAGCCTTTTGCGGCATCCCAAGTTCGTCAAGACAAGGGTGGGCGCATTATTTCTTATGGCACTTCGAGTTATGGGTATGATGTGCGTTGTGCCAATGAATTTAAAATATTTACGAATATTAATTCAGCGATTGTCGATCCCAAAGCATTTGATTCCAATAGCTTTGTGGATTTGGTCGCAGATGTGTGTATTATCCCGCCTAATTCTTTTGCGTTAGCGAGAACGGTTGAATATTTCAAGATTCCACGGGACATTTTGACGATTTGTGTGGGCAAATCCACTTATGCGAGATGTGGTATTATTGTGAATGTAACGCCTTTAGAGCCAGAATGGGAAGGGCATGTCACCTTGGAATTTTCCAATACCACGCCTTTACCTGCTAAAATCTATGCCAATGAAGGGATTGCGCAAATGCTCTTTTTCCAGTCCGATAGGGTTTGTGAAACCTCTTATCGCGATAGAGAAGGGAAATATCAAGGGCAAACGGGAGTGACATTACCGCAAACTTAATTTAAGCATTACCCCCTATTATTCTGGGTTTTAATTTGCTATAATGGGCAAGTCACTCGGGGGCGACCTGGGTTCGACGTGGGTAATGATGCCCAAGGTGCATGCCGAGTAGGTAGCTTAATCTCGTAAAACTTAGCTGCAGGCATATAA
>Ga0206950_1058_pt1 | contig 27245 bp, 32 predicted proteins | sample Alteio_BWOrgHeat_41_FD_152954 | JGI IMG/M metagenome (GOLD analysis project Ga0206950, IMG submission 152954) | Enriched cells from forest soil in Barre Woods Harvard Forest LTER site, Petersham, Massachusetts, United States -... | ecosystem: Environmental > Terrestrial > Soil > Temperate forest >... | reverse complement strand
GGCGACGGACAATCCCAAATCGTCCTGGCAATGCGTCGATACGACGGCCTTGTCGACATTCGGAATACTATCGATCAAGCGCCGAATTAATTCCGCATACTCCGCGGGAATCGTAAAACCCACCGTATCCGGAACGTTGATCGTCGTTGCGCCGGCGTTGATGACGGCTTCGAAAATCCGCACCAAATACGTCGGATCCGTGCGCGTGGAATCTTCCGCCGAAAACTCCACGCTGTCGGTATATTTACGCGCCAATTTGACGGAAGCCACCGCGCGTGCGACGACTTCGTCCTGGGTCATATGCAGCTTATGCTTTAAATGAATATCCGACGTCGCAATAAAAACATGCACGCGCGGCCGTTTAGCGCCGCGCACGGCTTCGCCGCAAGCTTTGATATCGCCTTCGACGCAACGCGCCAATCCACAAATCTCCGGCGCGTTCGGGCGCCGACCGATCGTTTTAGCGATTTGCGACACGGCGGCAAAATCGCCGCGCGACGACACCGGAAATCCGGCTTCGATCACATCAACGCCTAAACGGTACAGTTGATCCGCGACTTGTAATTTCTGTTCGGTGCCCAAACTGCAACCGGGCGCTTGCTCGCCGTCGCGCAATGTCGTGTCAAAAATAATAATGCGGTCTGCGGGTGTCTTCATGTTATTTCTCCATAGTGGTCCGTGCATCTTCAGGCCGTGACGCCCCATTGCCGTTGAGGAGTCGATCCGTGCTGCGCCGCCTGAGTTTTCCCAGGCGCTTCGCTCGCTGCACGCTATAAACGCGCACAGCGAGCGACGTAAGGCCTGAGAGCACGTACAAGGAGAAGACAATGAAAATAACGTTTTGCGGATAGGTAAAGATCAGTAAAAGTCCCACGATGACCACGCCCAACGTTTGCAACGAGCGCGGACGGAACAATTTCAATTTCTTGAAATTGTTGTAGCGGATGGTGGAGATCATCAATAGCGACAATGCCAACACAATCAACGGCGCCAAATGAAAAAACATCGGCATGCGCTTCATCAACAACGGAATTGTTTTGACGGTGACTTCCTGATTGTCGAACAATTCATAACTTAAAACGAACGACGCCAAGATGCCGGCGGCGGCCGGAACCGGCAAGCCGACGAAATAGGTGGAGACTTCGCCGGTTTGCGCGCGCAAATTAAAACGCGCCAAGCGCAAAGCCGCGCAGACGGCAAAGAAAATCGCGATCGCATACCCCGGTCGACCCAAGGGTTCGAGCGCCAACCAATACATTAATATCGCCGGCGCCACGCCAAAGGTCACCAAGTCGCAGAGCGAATCCAATTCGACGCCGAATTGGCTCGTGCAACCGGTCCAGCGCGCCACGCGTCCGTCCATCATGTCCATAATCATGCCCGCAATAATGGCCCAGGCCGCTGCCGTCAGATGTCCTTGCGACGACAGCAAAATCGATACGATCCCCGCCGATAAATTGCCTAACGTAATTAAACTCGGGACGACGTAAATCCCGCGGCGAACGATCGGCGTCATCATGCTTTGACCTCGGCCAGCACCATGCCGCCTTCCACCATCTGCCCGGCTTTTACCCGCCATGCAATATTGGGCGGCAAAATCATGTCCACTTGCGAACCAAAACGAATCAAGCCGATCTTCTGACCCGGACGCACGTCTTGGCCTTCGGCGACATCGCACAAAATGCGCCGCGCGATGAGTCCCGCGACCTGCGTCACAATAACGCGCGATTTTAATCCGGTCGTCGCGGCCGGCTCGATTTCAATCCGGTTTTGTTCGTTTTCAAACGCCGCTTTCGGATCGCGCGCGTCGAGAAATTTTCCTTTGGTGTACGCCACTTTGGCGACGCGCCCGGCAACGGGCGCCAACTGCATATGCGGATTAAAGACCGAAAGAAAAATGTGAATGACCCACGTCGTCTCGTGCGTGGCCGGATCGACGGCTTCGGATATTTCCATGACTTTCCCATAGGCCGGCGAAAGAATCATGCGGGCGTCGTCGGGAATGACGCGCCGGGGATCGCGAAAGAACCAGACGCAAAACGCCGTCGCTAAAAAAGCTAAGCCGGATAAAAAGGCGAGCGTCGCCGAATGCAGGGCGTCGCCGCCCATGCATAGTAATACCGCCGCCACAAAGGGCGCGGCAATAAAAGGTCGGCCTTCAGGGCACAAACGCATGCGTGGGTTTTAGCGCGATGCCGCCGGTTGCTTGACCGCCGAACGATCCATGCCTTTTTTCTTGAGCCAAGGCATCATCGCGCGGAGCGCGGCGCCGACTTTTTCGATCGGGTGATTGGCATAAGCGTCCTTCATCCGTTTGAAATTCGCGCGGCCCGCTTTATCCTCGGCGATCCAATTTTTGGCGAAGGTGCCGTTTTGAATTTCGGCCAAGACCTTTTTCATTTCTTCTTTGGTCTTCGCATTGACGATCCGCGGGCCGGTGACAAACTCGCCCCACTTCGCCGTATCGGAAATGGAATGGTTCATCCAATCGATGCCGCCTTCGTAAATTAAATCGACGATGAGTTTCACCTCATGCAGACACTCAAAGTAGGCGACTTCCGGTTGATAACCGGCTTCGGTCAGCGTCTCGTAACCGTTCTTGATCAACTCGACGAGACCGCCGCACAACACGGCTTGCTCGCCGAAAAGATCGGTTTCCGTTTCTTCTTTAAACGTCGTTTCCAAAACTCCCGCGCGCGTGGCGCCAATGCCCTTGGCATAAGCGAGCGTCAATTCTTTGGCTTTGCCGGAAGCGTTTTGTTGCACGGCAAAAAGCGCGGGCGTCCCGCCGCCTTCTTCAAACGTGCGCCGCACCAAATGCCCGGGACCCTTCGGCGCGATCATCACGACATCGAGATGCGCGGGCGGAACGATCGTCTTAAAATGAATGTTAAAGCCGTGCGAGAACGAAAGCACCGCGCCGGGTTTAATATTCGGCGCCACTTCTTTTTCCCACACCGCCGCTTGGGCCGTATCCGGCAACAGAATCATCACCCAGTCCGCGCCTTTGACGGCATCGACGACGTTCTGCGGCTGCCAGCCGTGGCCCGTCGCCAATTCCCAGGTTTTTCCCGCGGGGCGCGTTCCGATAACGACATCGGCGCCGGAGTCGCGCAGGTTAAGCGCATGCGCGTGGCCTTGCGAGCCATAACCGAGCATTGCGATCTTCTTACCTTTTAATAAATTGATATCGGCGTCGTTGTCGTAATAAACCTTTGCCATTGGACGGCTCCTTGTTTTATCCGCGCCCCATCGCGATGATGCCGGTGCGCGCCATTTCCAAAATACCGAAAGGGCGCAGCAGCGTTTCGAGGGCTTGAATTTTATCTTCGTCGCCGGTCATTTCCACGATCAAAGAATCCGTGGCGACGTCGACGATCTTGGCGCGGAAAATATCCACAATCTGAAAAATTTCGCTGCGGCTCTTTTTATCCGCTTTGACCTTTATTAACGCTAAATCCCGCTCCAAGTGCGGCATCGCGTCGAAGCTGGTGACTTTCATGACGTCCACCAGTTTGTTCAACTGCTTTTCGACTTGTTCGAGCACGCGCGCGTCGCCGTTGGCGACGATCGTCATACGCGAAAGCGCCGGATCTTCCGTTTTACCGACGGCCAAACTATCGATATTGAAGCCGCGCGCCGCAAAGAGCGTCGCAATCCGCGCTAAAACGCCGAATTTATTCTCGACGAGCACGGAAAACGTACGGGATAGAACGGTTTTGGCGGACTCCATTGGAAGTAGTGATTATAGCAAGTCCTTTATATTCTTTAATATCGAGGCATGGCCACGATTCTCTCACACGGTGTCGCCGCTGTCGCCTTGGGTCGGCTCTATGCCGGACGCGAAAAACAGCCGGCCGCGTTTTGGATCACTATTATCGGGCTTTCAATGCTGCCCGATGTGGATGTGCTGGGATTTCGTTTCGGTATCCATTATGCGGATCTCTGGGGTCATCGCGGCATGACGCATTCGCTACTTTTCGCGGTTATCGTCGGAACATTAGCCGCCTGGTGCATGAAGCGCTTTATTTCACCCGGCGATTTTTTTCCACTGACATTATTGTTTTCTTTAGTCATCATCTCGCACGGACTATTGGACGCCTTAACCAACGGCGGCCTGGGCGTCGCCTTCTTTGCGCCTTTCCATGCACAACGTTATTTTTTTCCATGGCGGCCGATCCGCGTCTCGCCGATGGGCGCGGCCTTCTTTAGCGCGCGCGGATGGTTGGTCCTCAAAAATGAAATGGTCTGGATCTGGCTGCCTTCGGCCGCCGTTTTTCTGCTCGGCCTGTTATTGGCTTAATCCGAATCTATCGCCGCTGATCTTTAGTTTCAGCTTCCCGCAATAATCGTTGTGCCGGGGCGAGCGCGGCGGGATCGTCATGGTAAAGCTCGATATAGCGCTGGAGCGGTTCGATCGCCGCCTGTTTTTGTCCGCCGGCCAGCAAAGCGCCTCCTAAATTGAATAAGGAAAACCCAAGATTCGGTTCGAACTGCAAGGTCCAGCGATGAAGCGCCACATCCGTCGATTGTTTGCGAATGAGATAATGCGTCGCTCCGCCGAAATAAATCACTAAAGCCAACACACCGGCCAGCAAATTGTTGCGATGCTCTTTCGATTTAATTTGCGCAAAGGTCCAAAGAATGCACCATGCCGTCACGCCCGCTAAAGCGAGTGCGCCGGGATACGACCAGTGGTCCATCCGAATTCCCTGCTCAACGATTGCCGGCAGACGCGGCGCAAGCCACAGAATGGACCATCCCCACGCCCAAAAGAAAATGCGATTTTTCAAACGCCAAAACCAAAATCCCATTCCCCACATTCCGGCGAAAGCGAACGGCCAGGCATGGCTTAACGCGTGCATCGGATGCGGGTAATGCAACGTCCACGGCCACATGAAAAGTTTCAAGGTGCTCCACCACAGCACGGGCGCCGCTTTGAAAAGCAAAATTTTCCAAACCGAAAAATCGGGATCGACCATGATCGGGCCCACGGCGTGATGACGCACCCAAAGATAGGGCCATGTCACCAACAGCATGACGAACGCGCGCCGATAAAAAACGGCGGGAGACCGCCGCGCCCAAAAAACCAAAGCCAAAAGAAAGGGCGTTGCGACGGCCGATTCTTTCGCAAAAAGAGCGGCGCCATAACATACGCAGGCGGCGACGCCGTATTTTTTTTCGGATCGCAAGGCCAACAGAATGGCCGCCAGGCTCCACATCAGACTCAACGGCTCTTCGCGCGCCATAATAATCAACTGCGTATGAACGCCGATCGGATGCACGGCAAATAGGCAAGCGCCTAAGATCGCCAATGCCACCGACTGCGACACTTCAAACAACACCCACATCCCGAGCCACACGCACGCCAAATGCATCAGCAAACTCGTGACATGAAACCCGCGCGGATGCAAACCCCAAACCGTTTTATCGATACGGTTGACCAGCGTTAAGAGCGGACGATAATGCCGCGTGCCGGGAATATTTAAAAGGTTGGATTGAAAATCAGCGCGCAAAGCCGCCCACGACCCATGATCAAGCCGCGGATTGTATTCAATCGCCGGATGATCCTCGACGAGAAATCCGACTTTTAGCGCCGGCGCATAGGCGATGAGCGCACAGAAAAGGGGGACCCATTGAATAATGCCGCGACGCATAGACTCATTATAGATGCCGCCGCCCGCGGTAACCTTCTTCGCACCGCTCTAGTCTTAATAAATATAAGCCGCTTAAAAGGAGATACCCAATGAATAACGACACGTTGAAGGGCCAGTGGAAACAGTTGAAAGGGGCCGTTAAGAAACAATGGGGCAAATTGACCGATGACGATCTGACGACGCTGGATGGATCGAGCGAACAATTAGTGGGCAAAATTCAGGAGCGCTACGGCATCGCTAAAGATGAAGCGCAACGTCAATACACGGAATTCCAAAAATCCTCCGCGTTTGAACAAGGTCGTCAGCAGGGCCGTCAAGAACAACAAGCGCGCCAACAACGCGTCGCCTAAGAATGCAAGGCGCGTTGGGGCGCCTGCACATTCTTTTATTTCGATGGAGCGGATGACTTAAAAAATATTTCCGCCTCGGTGCGGATTTCGGCATCCGTCATATCGCGCTTGTGCGAAGCGATCATCCATTGATAACCGAACGGATCTTTTAGATTTCCCGCGCGGTCGCCCCAAAACATATCGGCGACCGGCATCGTGACGGTCGCGCCGGCGGCAATCGCTTGCGCGAAGGCGACGTCCGCATCGGGGACATAGATAAATAAACTGATGGGGGATGAACCGGTCGTTTCTACGCTTTTGGAACGGCCCGGCATTTCGTCACCCATCATTACGAGTGAATCGCCGATTTTCATGACCGCGTGCATAATTCCGTGACCGTTCAAGTTTGGAAATACCTGGAGCACCGTAGCGCCGAACGCTTTTTTGTAAAACTCAAGGGCTTCCTTCGAATTCTTCAACGTTAAGCTCGGCGTCACCGAATGGTATCCAGAGGGAATAGAATTTGTCATCGTGTGTATCCTCCTTTAATAACCTCTGCTTTTATTGAAACAAAAGAGAAGCCTTTGTAACCAACCAAATAGCATCGGCGTCCAATGATCGATCTGCAAAAGTTGCAGGTCTTTTTGGGATGAGCGTTATAGGCGTATGCTCTGCGTGCAGAGCCTACTGCATGCTTAGAATGAGGATAATGGGCGAAATTCCCTACCATCCCAAATCTTTTAAAGTTCATTTTTAGATTCGAATTCATCGACGATAGAATTTACACTCCGTCTATACTCTGTTAACTTTATGTTAACGCGCGTGTTCTATGATTCTTACTGCCGATGAATACGAAGACCTTCACCATTCAAAAGGATATTTTCTACGCCGCGCTAATCACATTAGCGTTTATCCTTTTATTTTTATTTCTTCATGGGCGGTCCCACGTGCCGCCTGTAGTGGCGCTGCACGCCAACGCGACCAAAGTCACCCGACGTCGGGTCCACGCCGCGCCGACGGGCTTGCATGAGCTTAATTTGCCGACAAGCGATGCCGCCGTTGAAAGTCTGAACAGCATCAACTTGCGTCGCTTCGGGCTCCATAAATATTTGGTTAATTTTGCGGGCTTAGCGACCTATCAAGGAAAGCCTTGCGCCAATGCGAGTATCCTTGTGCGCATCTCAACCGTCGATAGTTCGCAAGCCGTCGGCATCATTACGCAACCCGACGGAACTTACACCACTCAAATCCTCGTCGAAGCCATGCCCAATCAACCAATCGATTGGATTGTCGAAGGCTATACGCCGGAATTTAAGAAAGTGGAAATCGTCGGACGCAAAATCGGCACCAACGAGGACAACACGATCGGTGTGCAACAAGAAGTCGCCTTCCTAAATAAAAACGATGTAGCTGGCCTTCCGGCCTCTTTAAAAGACTAACCGACCTATTGAATCATACGCCGTTTACGCTTATCGTTTAGCCTATGCGATTCGCGTACGCCACGGCACGACGTATTTTTATTCTCAGCGTCGCGGCCGCTTTAAACGATGTACCAATGACCGCCTTCTGTGAACCGGCTTTGCAGAATTTATCAACCCAAAATTGGTGTCAACGACAGGCCCTTTCGAACGCCGGCATATTTTATCTACCGACCAGTTTTCATCGCGGTATATCGTCAAGCGTCGTCGCAAGCGTAAAGCTACCGATTAAGGTGGCTGCGCTTCCTATAAATCTCGACCAAATAACGAATGAACTTTTACACCAATTTGTAGATCATGCCTCGGGCGTCGCTCCGGCTATTCCAAAAGTGCGGGTAATGTCTTTGCCTCAACTCGCGCTGCGGATGAAAATTTTATTACTCAACGTTAAAAGAAATCCGCCGCATTCCTTATTACTTTCCACTCTGCCCGCCTTCTGGGCGCAATGGGAGCAATCGTTGAGCTACGGTTATGTGACTTATAAGAGGAATCGCCAGTCACTGCGCGCCTACAAAGCCACCGGCCCCTATGCATTTACGCTTCCGAGTGACGTCGCGAGACATCCATGGCGCGTATATGCTTTTGCGGCGCTCGCGCCCCACCACCCACGTCAACTTGATGCGATCCAGTTGTTTTTTCAGGATGACGCCAGTTTCCTTCGTCTCGGATTGCAACTTCTTGGCGTTCCTCATTTTTATGCGTTAGCCGCGGCCGCATGGATCGATGGCGTATATGATTCGAAGTTCGATGTTTTAATCCCCCGTAGCGCTTTGAACGATTTCGAGATCTTTACGGAAAATGAATTGCGTAACTATATCGACGGCGCGCCGGCAAGACAGCAAAAACTGCGTGCCGGACCGTATGTCCAGCCGGATCTCGATTATTTGATCAAATTGGAATATGCGCTACTGGCACGCGCTATCGATCATCTTCAACGCCGCATGGAAGATTGCGCGCTGCGGGCGATCAACCAAAAATTTCAGAACGTGCTTATTGTCTCACTCAATAATGCGCCGCGCCCCTGGGAGATCCGTCTTCAGCAACTTAAACAATTACCCATCGGCATCGATGAAGAGAGCGCAAAAGTGGTTGAGCATTGGACGCAACGCCGCGCCACGGAAACGCATTTGTCATTGCCTGCCCTCAAAATGCATCGCTGGACCCAATGGACATATGCCGATCTGGAGCGGGCGGGTCTCGACATTCATGGCGTTTACGATAGCGCGGCCGTTATACTTTGGCTGAATGACCTCCATAACAAGTTTCGCGAACATTTTGCGCGTCAATTTAAGTTACAAGTTCAGCGTCAATCGACATCCGCATTCAGCATGGAGAATCTCACGTTTGAAGATGCGCTGGACACTCCGCTAAGACTTCATCGTCCGATTCTTGTGCGTTTCAATAAGGGCCGCTTTAGCACCACCCAGCCGCTAACGGTGATCCCCCCCGAGTTAGCGTTGGCCATGGAATTCTTTTCAACGGATGAATCGCAGCATCACAAAGAATGGCCGTCATTGTTCGCGGAACTATTACCGCTTCGACTCACGGAATGCCAAGCGACCAACGAATCTGCACAAAGCCTTTTTGATCATTATGTGCGGACGGGAGCCAAACCATTGCCTCAAAACGAAATGATTTTGGCCGCGACCCCTTTTTGGACCATTGAAAAGTTATTGATGGACGTACAGACTCTGACCTTGACGCCTGAACAAATTGAAGATGGAATGCTACGGATTCAGACTTTACTCCACGGCGACGAACCCGTGCCGGCAAAATTATTCGTTTCCTCAAACGATGTCCCCATGACTCCGTGGCCGTTCACAGGCCATTCATTTCAAGCAACCGTGACCAATACCCAAAACCATCGCCGCCATTACACGGTCACCTTTCACGGCCACCATATCCACGTTGCGTCCGCAGATGCCGTATCTAAACCGGTATGGGAAGATATTTCTCAGAACACGGTAACGATTGGATCGTTTCAATTGGATTTTGAATTGAAGTATTACCCGCGCACAATGATCATTCGGGCCAACGGAGCCGGCACGCTCGAAATCGATTATCAAAAGCCGGTCCCACGCGGAGAAGTTTCGCAGGACCGCACTTTTTCCGATCGTCATCTTTGGCTGCGCCGTTTGCTCGTGAGCGCCGCTTAAATCTCAAAGTTCCGCCGCATTTTCGCTACGATGATTGAGCGACATGAAGAAAAAATTTCTATCCGCTTTCGGGCCGGGATTAATCACCGGCGCTTCCGACGACGATCCCAGCGGCATCGCCACCTATTCGCAAGTCGGCGCGCAATTTGGATTGGGCATGCTGTGGACGATGCTCTTTTCTTTTCCGCTTATGGGAGCGATTCAAGAAATCAGCGCCTGGATCGGCCGCGTGACGGGCCACGGCATCGCCGATAATTTGCGTCGACATTATCCCCCCTGGTTATTACGGTCGTTAGTCGCTTTGCTCTTTGTCGCCAATACGTTAAATTTGGCCGCCGATCTCGGCGCGATGGGATCCTGCTTATCGCTGGGCATCGGCGGTCCCGCCTTCCTTTATACAGTCCTTTTTGCGCTTGGTTCGATGACCCTCGAAGTTTTTATTCCCTACACCCGCTATGTCAAAGTCTTGAAATGGCTGACGCTGGTTTTGTTTGCCTATGTCGTCACGGCGTTTATGATTCACGTCCCCTGGCGTGCGGCGCTCAAGGCCACCTTTGTTCCGCATCTTTCGTTTCAAGTCGGATATCTCACGGCTTTCATTGCCGTCTTAGGGACGACCATCAGTCCGTACATGGCATTTTGGCAAGCGTCGGAAGAAGCCGAAGAGGTTCAAGTGCGTCGTCACGATCACGCTTTGAAAGACCATCCTGAGGAAGCGCCCCGACAATTCCGACGCATTCGCATCGACACTTATATCGGAATGGCGTTTTCCAACATCGTGGCCTACTTTATTATTTTGGCCACCGCTACCACGCTGCACGCGCACGGCGTAACGGATATTCAAACCGCGCAGCAAGCGGCGCAGGCGCTGGAGCCATTGGCGGGCCATTTGGCTTTTTTACTTTTTACGTTTGGCATCGTCGGCACAGGTCTCTTAGCCGTACCGGTTTTGGCGGGGTCCGCGGCTTACGCCTTGGGCGAATCGCTCGGTTGGCGCGTCGGTCTTGAGAAACGTCCGCGTCAGGCGAAACGGTTTTACGCGATCATCGTCGTGTCGACCAGTTTGGGATTGCTTCTCAATATTTTGCAATTGAATCCCATCCGCGCGCTTTTCTGGAGCGCCGTCATCAATGGATTGGTGGCCGTACCGAGCTTGGCAATGATGATGGTCCTGGCGACGCAACCGAAAGTCATGGGCGCATTTGTCTTGCCGAAGTACTTGCGGATTTTGGGATGGCTGGCGACCGCGATTATGGGCGCCGCCGCGATCGGACTTCTCGCCACATCCGCGCATGCCGACGATGCGCCGAGCGAGTGGTGGAATCTTCACGCCCAAGCCACGTATTTGCCGCAAGGACATGCGCCCTTTCACGCCGACTATTCCGGGCCGAACAGTTTAGCCGCGACGACCGACGTGCAAGCCACCTTAACGTCCACGCTTTTTCTGGGAGTTCGCCTCTGGAAGGGCGGCGCTCTTTATGCCAATCCCGAATTGGACGGCGGCGCGGGATTAAGCACAGGATTCGGCGTTGCGGGATTTCCCAACGGTGAAGCGACGCGCGTCGGCTCAGGGGGTTTGCGGCTTTATCTCTCCAGACTTTTTTACCGCCAAACGTTGGACGTCGGAGGTCCCATCGAACAACAATCGTCGGAGGCCAATCAATTGGCGGCGCCTCTAGCGCAAGATCATTGGACCTTCACGTTCGGGAAATACGCCGCCACCGATATTTTTGATCAGAATCGCTATGCGCACGATCCGCGCACGCAATTTATGAATTGGGCGCTGATGGATAATGCCGCGTGGGATTTTCCCGCCAACAGCCGAGGCTATACTTGGGGCGCCGCATTAGAATGGCAACAAGCCGAATGGTCATGGCGCGCGGGCGGATTTTTATTGCCGACCTATGCAAACGGTCCCGATCTGGATCAAAACATCGCGCACGCGCATGGCGTGGTTTCCGAAATTGAACGCCGAGTCCATTGGCTGAACCATCCCGGAACCTGGCGGCTTTTGGGATTTCTTAATGAAGGATTTATGGGCGACTATCGCGCCACGCTGAATACGCCGGAGTTCGGCGAAGATATCACGCGCACGCGCGGAGCCGGCGCGCGCAAATACGGCTATGGCCTGAATATCGATCAAGAATTCACGCGCGACCTCGGCGGTTTTTTACGCGCCGGCTGGAACGACGGACATACGGAAACCTGGGCCTTTACGGAAGTGGACCGGACCTTGAGTTTAGGTTTGAGCCTAAACGGTGCGGCCTGGCGGCGCGCCGAAGATACCGTCGGCTTTGCCGGCGCCATCAACGCGTTGTCACCCGATCATCGCGCCTATCTCGCGGCCGGCGGTTTAGGTTTTATCCTCGGGGACGGCCGCCTCAACTACGGGACGGAAAATATTCTCGAAACCTATTACGCGCTCAAACTTTTAAAATCCGTGACGTTTACCGTCGATGCGCAAGGCATTTGGAACCCCGGCTATAACCGCGATCGCGGTCCGGCCGCCGTTTTTGCCGGTCGTCTGCATTGGGAACTTTAAAGAAGCCTTCCTTGACAATCTACGGCGCGGACACCACACTAAAACGTGCCGCTAGAACCCTTCATTTTTATCATCGTGGCGGGGCTCTTCGCATGGCGCTGGCATCTGTGGGCCGCTAAGCGCGCGATCGCCGCCTGGCAGGAAAAACTCGAAACGGAAATCGTCGATCGTCGGCAGATCGAGCAAGAGCTGGCGCACATGGCGTCGTTCGCGGAAATGGCGCCGAACCCCATCATCGAATTTCTTCCCGGCGACAAAATCGCCTACATGAATGAGTCCGCGCGTGAATTATTTCCGGAACTGAGCGCCGGAGATTTGAAGCATCCCCTGTTCGACGGCCTCGATGTGATCGTTGAAAAAATGCGCACGGAGACCAGTCTCATTCACAGCCGCGTCTTGGAACTTAAACCGCGCATGTACGACGAACGCATTTGCCTGCTGAACCGCGGCCGCGTACGCATTTATCTTTCGGATATCACCGAACTCAAGCGACTCGACCAATTAAAAACGGATTTCGTAAATATGACTTCGCACGAATTGCGCACGCCGCTCACGAGCATTCAAGGCATGGTGCAAGTCGTTGTTTCCGGCATGGCCGGCGAGGTCAACGAAACGCAGCGGAGCTCGCTGAATATCGCGCTCCGCAATATCGAGCGCCTGAGCCGGCTGATTAATAATCTGTTGGACATTTCCAAAATTGAAGCGGGACATATGACGCTCAATCTGGAAGCCGTGAACATGGCCGAGCTGGCGCGGCAAGTCCGCGACACGTTTCTTCCGCTGGTGCGCGAGCGGCGTTTGGAATTACGCCTGCAGGTTCCGGCGGATCTCGTGCTCACCGTCGATCGCGACCGCCTCATTCAAGTCTTCACCAACTTCATGCACAACGCCGTAAAATTTACGCGCGCGGGAACGATCACTATGATGGTCGAATCCCAAGCGACGCAAGTGCGCTGCACCGTAGCGGATACGGGCCCCGGCATCGCGCCGGCGCAACTTCCGCGTTTGTTCGGAAAATTTCAACAAGCCGGCACGCTCTCCGCGACCGACGAAAGAGGCAGCGGGCTGGGCCTTTCCTTGTGCAAAAGTTTGATTGAACTCCATGGCGGGACCGTGTGGGTCGAGAGCGAACTTGGTCAAGGCACGCGCTTTATTTTTACACTTCCGCGTAACGGTTAAAGTTATTTCGCCGCGATTGCGACGGCGTGGATGCGCGTCAGCGAATTGCATGTGGGATCGGCCATCGCATTTTCACCGACACAGGCCGCAGGTAAGCGCGGAACATCCGGACTCGTTAGAATAAGCCCCTGCGCGCCGTATTTAGCGGCGTCGTGCACGAGTTGGCGGATTTGCAAATTGATGTAGCGAATATCGGTGTGATGGCCGGTCGGAACGACATCAGTCGACGCGAGCTCGACATACGGATAGGGAACATCCGATTCCGCATAAAATAGGCCGATGTCGGCGGCATCAGACGCTTTGCGCGGACTGCTCGACGTTTGAATCCAGGTCACCGTTGAGCAAGCGCTTAAGGAAAGTCCTACCACAAAAATGGCGAGCCATCGCATGTCGTTGATGATACCTAAACCGCCGGAGCGTATTAAGGGTTTGTGATTTGTCGCGTCAGTATGAAAACGCTGGCAAGCCAAATAAGAAAGGTCGCCCACAGATGTTTATCCTTCACAAGGTCGAGCGCGATATCGACGCCGCCGCCGCGATACATTAAATAGATATAGCGAAAGAGTCCATACGCGACGAAGGGCACCGTGTACATCAGGTCCGGCGTTTTATATTTGGCGACGGTTTCAGGACTAATGGTGTAAAGGCTGTAACTCATTAATGCGGCCGTCGCGCTAATGGTCATCATCTTATCGAGCAGGAGCGGAAAATACTGCGCCAGCACCGGGCGCTGATCGGATACCGTTTTGACGCCGCTGATTTCCGCCCAGCGTTTCGCGGAAGCCAAAAAGATCGTCAGCATCAAACCGCAAAAGAGCAACCAGTGCGAAGGTGGAATTCCGATTCCGGTTGTGCCGGCCAACAGCCGCAACATAAATCCCGCCGCAATCCCGAATACATCCAAAATGACGACGCGCTTTAATTTTACGGTGTAGAGAAATCCGATCACCAGGTAAGCCGCTAAAAATCCGACGACGCGGAATGACGCCAGGGCGCCGATCGCAAAACCGGCGATCGTCAATACCCAAGCCGCGCCTTGCGCCCAATGCCGTGGGAGATGCCCCGCCGGTAACGGCCGCTGCGATTTGACCGGATGCAAACGGTCCATTTCAACGTCGTGCAAATCGTTGAATGCATAAAGCGCGCTCGAGGTCAGACAAAACGCGCCGGTGGCGATGCAGGCCGAACGCAAGAGGGTAGGGTTATTCCATTCGTGCGCAAAAAGGATCCCATTTAAGACGAACGTATTTTTAAGCCATTGGTGCGGCCGTAGGAGCGAACCCAATGCGCGGAGGCGCGATGGCGTGGAATTAGGCGGCATAGGGCTTCATCTTATAAAAGGCATGGTCCGCCATTTTGAGCATCGCCACATCATGCGAACTATTGCCATAGGCGTAACTCACGCGGGCCTGATGAGCGCGGCCGAAGGCTTCCAAGCGCCGGAATTTTTCCGGACCCGCACAATTCAAACCGTCCAAACGTCCGGTCAAGCGATCGCCCATCGCTTCCAGTCGCGAGCCTAGCACAGCCGCCGAGGCGGCGTATTGGTCGGCCCACGGTTGCAAATAAATTTCAAGCGACGCGCTGACGATCACGCAGAGACGGCCGGCGCGTTGATGCGCGCGCAAGCAATCCATCACCGCCGGCCGAAGCAAGCGCGGCAACACCGTACGCGCGAAGGCCGTCGCCTTATTCTGCAAACGGTTCACACTGTCGCCAGTAAAAAATAATTGGATGACCGCTTGCTTAACATCGTCGTAGGACCGGCGTTTTCGGCGATAGGAAAACCAAAGCCGCAGAAGCTGCGGAACGCGCCGGAGAAAACCCGTGAGTCCCGCGGCGTATAACAAAAAAAGCGGGAAGCTATCGCACCAGGTGAGCGTGCCGTCGAAATCAAAGGCGGCCATTTCCACGGGCGCGCTCATAAAGAAAGTTTTTTAAACACGCGTTCAGGAATGAAGCCAATCACAGTCATAATGGAACGCCAAAAGCCGGGCACATAGACGACATCGCGCCGGCGTTCGGCGGCTTTGACGATCGCCTCGCCCACGGCCGCAGGAGCGGCGACGGCAAACAGCCTCGGCTTCCCGAACGTCATCGCGGTATCGACGAAACCCGGTTTCACCGTCATCACATGCACGCCTTCACGCGCCAACCGATTGCGCAGGCCTTGAAGAAAAAGACTCAAGCCGCCCTTGCTCGCGCCGTAAACATAATTGCTTTGCCGCCCCCGATCACCGGCGACGGACGAAATACCGACGATGAATCCCGTTTTTAGCGGTTGAAAATAACGCGCGGCCGCCGCGGCCATCAATGCGGCGCGCACAAAATTAACGTCCATGATGCGCAGGGCTTCCGCGTCGTCGGTTTCCGCGCGCCGTTGATCGCCGTTGTCTCCGAAAGCGATGAGCACACCCGATAACGCACCGATCTTTTGCACCGCGTCAGTGATAATACGCCCGCTGTCCTCCGCTTGTGCGTCGAAGACGGCGTGGTCCGTCGTGACACCATAGCGGACCCGCAGATCGGCGGCGCTGCGCGCGAGGTCTTCGACGTCGCGTCCCGCTAAAAAAATGGCGTATCCGCGCCGCGCCCACGCCGCGGCGGCCGCGCGCGCAATTTCCGATCCCGCCCCCAAAATCAAAACCGCTTTTTTCATACGGCGGTCAATTGCAGACGCCGCGACAGATCCGATTGAAAGCGATGCTCGGGGTCGATCATGTGTTGAACGCTGCGCCACGTCTCCCAGCGCGGATACATCGCCTGAAAGGTCGCCGCTTTAAGACGACAATCTTTGGCCAAATAAACGCGCCCGGCATATTTCACCACGACTTCATCCACACGCTCTAATAAAGGAAGGAGGCTCGGGTCTTTCGCCGGGATATCGAGCGCCAAGGTATAGCCTTCGCGGGGAAAACTTAAGAGCCCTTGGCCTTCGGGCCCCATGCGTTTGAGCACGGCCAAAAATGACGGACACCGGTGCCGCGCAAAAAGACGCAAAATGTCCGGCAACGCCGTCGGTGCGGTCGCGGTGGGCAACACGCATTGATACTGCAAAAATCCCGGCCGTCCGTAAAGACGCGGCCATTGCGTGAGCCGATCGAGCGGATAAAAAAAAGCGTCCAAGGTGGAAAACGTCGGCGCGGTCGTGCGCGCTTGGCTCCAGGCGTACAACCGGTTAAATGCGCCGATGGTCGTCGGATTCATCAGCCACGTCGGGGCGTTAAAAGGAACGGTCCATGCCGCCGTCGGTTGCCAGGCGAGCGATTGGCGGTCCGGCGGCGTTTCGGTGCGCGCGGCGTGATGGCCCTTCATAAAGACGCCGCGCCCCAATGATTTTTCATCCGCCAATGCATCGATCCACGCCACGGTATAAACATCGTCGAACTCGGGGGTCTCGAAATAGCGGAACATCTCCGCCAAATCGCGCGCGGGCAAATGTTGGCGCACGATCACCGGCGTCTCAATCCGCCGCAAACGGATCGTCACATCGCGGATGAACCCGGTCAGTCCCATGCCGCCGATCGTGCTCCAAAAAAGCGGCGCTTGTTCCGTGCGGCTGCACGCGCAGCGTTTTCCGTCGGCCAGAACGAGGGTGAATTGCTCTACATACTCACCGAAGCCGCCTTCGCGATGATGATTTTTCCCATGCACATCCGCCGCTATACATCCGCCCAAAGTCGCATGGCGCGTGCCCGGCGTAACATAAGGAAACCATCCGTGCGGGAGGCCCAGGGCGATGACATCGCTTAACGTGACGCCGCTTTCTGCCTGCAAAATTCCGGTGGTCGGATCGAAAGCAAGAATGCGGTTCAAGCGTTCCGTCAACCAAACGCGGCCGCCGGTATTGAGCGCGGCGTCACCGTAACTTCGGCCCAGGCCGCGCGCGATAGCGGATGGACCTTGTGGGATGAGGGCGCGTATCGCCGTCGGGCGTTCGACATCGGCGATCCCGCCCACGCGTCGGCCCCAACCTGTTAAGAAGCGCTGGATGGCGGCTCCCTTTGACACAGCCCGATAAGATCTCCCGTATGAGCGCGCGTTTCCGTCGACACATCGGGACGCCGGACGATTTTACAGACGTCGCCCAACACATCTTTGCGCAAGTACAAATACTCCGACGGAAAAAGTTCGCGACCGTAGCGGTGGACCAATGTGTAGCCGGCGTAGCGCGGATCCTGCGTGAAGAAACTGGGCGTTTCATCGCCATAGTATCCGTTGGTGATCATCACCGCGGCGGGCCGGAAAGAAAAAAGGTAATCGGCTTTTTCAGAATCGGAAAGATTGCCGTGATGCGCCAGATAGGCGTCGCATAAACGCCCGAAGTCCACCACACGAAGGTCCGAATAATAGGGACACGCCCCCGCATCGTTAATCGTCGCGAGCCATGCGGTCGTGGGCAGGATCTGATGCAATAACTTTCCCGCGCGCACATGCGTTTGATTGAGCCAATCCATATACGTCTGATAGTACAGACGTTCGCGCTGATAGGCGAAAGCCAATACGCCGGCTTGCGTCAACGTGAGAATAATTCCGGCGGCGACAAAACGTTGCCAGACGCGCGGAGCCTCTGCGCGCCATTTTCGCCAGAGCGAAATCGACGGCTCCAATCCGTAGGCTGTGATCACCAACAGCAGCGGAAAAAAGGGCGCGAAGAACCGATGCGACAATCCCATTTGCAAATTCGAGCGCGAGTATTGCACGAAGGTGACGCCGATAAAAAGCCCGAGCGTCGTCATAAAAGGCGCGACTTCTCCGCGTTGGGCCAGGACGTGTTTGAGTTGCGCTTTAAATTCCGCCGGCTTATAGAGGAAGGTTAAGACGATAAAACTCCAGGGATAGACAAAGTATTTGGTCAGCATTTTTGACATGCCGATTGCCGCCTCGGGCGATACGACGCCGCTGAATTTTTTGGCATAAAACGTATTCGGCAGCAAGTACCCGTAGTAATGAAATTTCCAAAAGACGTAGACGGCTTGCGGCGCGATTAAGAGCGCCGCGCTTAAGACGATAAATCCCAGCGCCGGCCCAGGCGCGCGCCGCAGCAAAAATAACACGGTCCCCGTCGCGATCAAAAGCATCAGCAAAACGCCTTCGGGTCGCGTAAAACTGGCCGCGCTTAAAAAGACGAATAACACTGGCCAACGCCATGACGGCGCGGGCCGCTGCAGTATTTCCCAAAACGCAAAGAAGCACGCCGTCACGATAAAAACATACAAGCTCGTCTCCAGACCGCTCAAAGCATGCACGTAAAAAATCGGCGCGGTCGCATAAATCATGAGACACGCCGCGATCGTTAATCGCGTGAACCGCATACGTTGGAGCAGATAAGCCAATAAAGTCAGCGCGCCGAAAAATGCCGCCACGCCGATCCCATGGCTGGCCTTCAGCGGCGAAAATCCCGCGCGGATAATTTCCCCCATCAACACCGTCCACAATACGCCCGTGTAGCCTTCGACGGGCGGCGTGACGCCGGGATTAAACGTCAAGCCGGCATGCGCCGCAAAATGCGCCGCATAGCGAAATGAAATATAGGCGTCGTCCATATGCCACTTCGGAAACATCGCCAAAAGAACGCCGGCGATGCAGTAAACGGGAATGAGCAAGAAAATCATGCGGAGAACAATTCTAAGGTTGCCAATGCGGGAACTTCTGACGAATTTGTTCGTACAGCGGCGACGTCGTTCCGAACTTTTTGTGATAGCCCAGGACTTGCCGCTCGCGCGCGTTCGGCTGTAAAGATTTTTCGGCCAGCAGCGCGTCGACCTCCGCTAGATTCTGGATAAACCGCCGATTGAAGTTAATGCGCCGGCCCGTCGGTTTAACGCGGAAGGACACATTGTTGCCTCTCCGTCGGCCGGTGCGCCGGTCGGCGGTGTATTCGCGATCGAAGCCTTGGAAATTACGGTAACGAATGGCGAAACGATCGGGACCTGGATCAAACGTTCCCGCCGGCGGTTCCAGCGGCACTAGCGTCGTCGGCGCGACGCGCGTGCGCGACGATTCGCGCGCCCACTCCGCGTCAAATTTTGGACATTGAGGATTCGGACAACGCAATAGAAACAAAAACTTCTCGGCTCCTTGCGTTCTACAGAGCGGACATTGAACCGGCTTGTACCAAGCGTCAAACAGTGCCATGTCGAATTCCTTTCAAAGTTCTCGAGGGGCGGCTCGAAGCAACGCCTACGTCGCTTCAGCGACGTAGATCTTCAATAACGCCCATCGACAGACAGCCATCTCTCTCACGAGTGGGTACCGGCTGGTGCTTTTGGGATCGGAGAGAAAAGCCGGATCCCTGAAACCTCGGATCCCGCTCTGGCAGCCGCCCCTCGAGAACCTCGTTCCTGTTGACGATTCTTCCAAATAAAAAATGGCGTGTCGATATGACCGTGCAGGATCAGTCGCCGGCGATGCACAAAAGAAGGTAATCCCCGTCGCCGCAGTTCCTGAAACGGCAATCGCGCAAAGAAGCCGCGGCGATGTCCGCCGCCAAAGGTGAGCGACAAGACTTCTTCCGCCAACCAGCGATCGAGCCGCCGCCACTGGCGCAGATCCGTCGCATGACGTAAATAGTAGTCGATCAACGCGACGTTGCGCACGCCGCGCTGAAGCGTGTCTTGCGCGAGTCGAATGGCGAGCGCCGCGCGCTGGTCGCTGTCCGGAAGCCGCGCGAACATCCGTTTTTTGCGGCGGAAGTTATAGCGAAAAAGATTTTGGATCTTACGCGATTTGTCGCGCGAAAGCCCGACCGACCGATCCGCGCGGAACTCCAAGCCCAAATGCCGGAAGCGGTCCACGTTTTCAAAACCGGGCTCGGCGCGAGATTCGGCGACGTGGGCCACTTTCCACGTGTGATGTTGACTCGGTTTACTGCGCAGCTTGAGTTCCGTAAACGTTGCGCGCACTAATTCCGCCGCTTGTTGAATGGGACCGGGTTCCGCCGAAACGGCCAAGATATCGTCGGAATAGCGGAAGTAGACCAGCTGCGGAATGCGCGCCATCGCCGCGTCTAAGTCCGTCAAATAAATATTCGCAAACACGCAAGCAATCGCCGTACCAAACGGAACGCCGACGGTCGCGGCCTTTGGAATTCCACTCTCGAGATAACTGAAGCGAATGCGCTGGAGCAACAGGCTGTATAAATAATCCCGCGGATCCACGATTCGCGCCAGCTGTTGGGCCAATTTTTCGTGATCGATCGAGCCAAAATAATCGCTGACGTCGCGCTTGAGCACAAAAAGCGGCGCCGGTAATTTCAGCAAGAGCTTCGACACCCGGCGTTGGCAAAGATGCAAATCCATATGGCGATCACGATAGGCATACGAATGCGGCGAGAACCAAGGGTTTAAGCGTCGGGTCAATAAACGATAAAGCATAACGTCGATCAGCCGTTCTTCCCACGGATAAACATAGAGCGTGCGCGCTTTGCCGTTGAAGCAATGGCGTAATGCAATCCCCGGCCGATAATGAAATGTTCGCTCTTGCAATCGGCGATGCAGCAGCGCCAAATTTTGCAGGCCATGACGCGCGAAATCGTAAAGCGTCCGTTGATCGCTCGAAGCGGCCAGCGCCTTGCGCCAGGAAAATAACGGCTTGGTGTACAAGCGAATTGCGGCTTTGTAGAGATCGGTTTCGTTATAAACGTTTTGCCATTGCAAGAGCGGCTTCGTCGAAGATAAACGCGGGGTCCAGATTTCAGTGGGAACTATCACGGGATAGCCTGATCGTACTTAAATTAATATGTGGCCGACAGCGGGCTTGGCGATGGAACGCTATAAAAGAGATCTACAATTGTGACATGCTTCGCCTCTCCATCGCCGCCATCCTAATGTTGTCGTGGCTCTCGATCACCCGGGCGGATGAACCCGCCGCCGACGCGAATTTCTTTGCGCGCGGACGCACCACGCTTGCACTCGCCGGCGGCTACGGGTCCTTCAATGATCGGAGTTATGGCGTCGTGGGACTAGGCGCCGGGTATTATGTATGGAACGGATTGGAAGCCGGGCTCGACGGGGAGGCCTGGCTCGGAGCGCGGCCGCATATGTACAGCATCAGCCCGCGCGTGACCTATACCTTCGACGCGATCGCGTCGTTTCATCCCTATGGCGGAATTTTTTACAAACGGACTTTTTACGATTCCGGTTACGCCGACATCAATTCTGTCGGCGGTCGCGCCGGTATTACGACCGCCATCAGCGCCCGCGCTCTTCTCAACGCCGGACTCGTCTACGAACATCTCTACCAATGCGATGCGCGCTTGTATGACAATTGTTCCCAGGTGTACCCCGAACTCGGCATTTCATTCTCTTATTGATCGGGCGGTGAGCCCGGAGATTTTAGCAGCGACCAATGAGCGCATCGGGGTCAAGCTGTATTGTCGCGATTACCCATTGACGCGCGTCAAATCGGAGTACGCATTTCACATTTGCAAAATTTTTGAGCACACCGCCCCGGGCATTTTTTTCGAATGTAAAATGCGACCCCAGATGCCTGCGCAATAGCCTATCTAACGACGTTGATGATGGGGACTTCGTGACGTGACGTTCCGCGTATTTCATTTCGGTTTTGCCAACGCTGCCGCCGTTTCAACCAACTGCGTTCTTGTCCTAGTGCTGAGCCATTCTTCCGAATAGCCGCCAACGACCGTAATAAATTTTCGCAAGATCTCGTCGAGGTCAGCTCCATGAGTCGGTTCTTCTTCCGCGGCCTCCACGCGAACCACTTTGCCACCCATTAACGGTCGGTCATTTTTCACCGTCAAAAGTTTGAGCAGCCGTCCTTGAGCATCGTAGGCCGCCTTATAGACGCCCGTTTCAACGTCAACGGCTTCTAAGTATTTTCCAGCGGCCTCAGCGGACTCGAAGGCTGAAAGATCATTGGGATCCCAGATGAAAATCGGTGGCTCAAGCGGTTTCATAGATTGAGTTAATCTTCTACGCGGCGCGTCGAATGTCTTCTGCAAAAAATCCGATTCGTATGCCGTAAGTTTTCAAAATAATATCAAGCGTATGGAGTCCGGGATTTCCCATGCCCGATAACGTTTTATAAAGAGTGGTCCGCGACAATTTTGTTTTTTTAGCCAATGGACCGATCCCTCCTTGGGCTTCAACGACATTTCGGATCGCGATCAAAAGGAATTTAATATCCCCATCCTCCGCAACGCTATTCAAATAGGCGGACGCCTCGACGCGATTTTTTAAAAGTTTCATTAAATAGTCATGATGACGAACCGTCCTCTTCATTGTGCTCTCCTATAATCCGCCCATAGCGCATGGGCATGACGAATATCTTTTGTCTGAGATCCTTTGTCTCCCGCTAAAAGCAAAATTATCGCCAACCCATCTTCGCCGTAATAAATCCTGTAGCCTGGACCAAAATCGATTCGCAGTTCCCAAACTCCTGCACCCAAATAATGATGGTCGCCCAAAAGTCCTTCAGACACGCGATCCATTCGTTTATTAATGGCCGCTCGGCCGCGCACATCTTTTATCTTGCTCACTGATTCTGAAAACCGATCAATTCCTACCCCACTCACATAGTGAAAAATCTTTCTTTTACGTGGTTCCATCCATCACCTCTATTGTAGTCTATAAAAGACAGCCTGTCGAGCTGTTCCATAGTTAGAGGAGATTGGCCTCCGTTTTATTCGCTTTTATTCATCCAATGGAAGACTTTGTAGTTGTTTTGCGGTGATAAAAATCAGGCGAGCGGTCGCATTTCACATTTGCAGAATTTTGAGTACACCATGTGCCGAGTATTTATTCGAATATGAAATGCGAACACTGCCCCCACGATCCTATTTATAAGATTAAGACTCCGGCGATCAATCAAGCGGTCAAACGAAATCCTAAGCGATTCCCGTCCGATTTTGTATTCCGACTGACCGAGATTGAAAAGAACGAACTTATCACAAACTGTGATGGGTTGTCTTCGCTCAAACACTCTTCACATTGGGCACTCGATTCATGATCTATTTCGGTCTGAAGTCGATCATCCATTCAATGCCATATTTGTCTCTAAACATTCCGAAATAAGAACCCCAAAAACTGTCCGCCATTGGCATTTCGACTTTCCCGCCCGCTGAAAGCCCTTTAAATAATTTATCCGCCTCCGTTTTGCTTTCGGCGGTGATTGAAATTTTGCTTCTATTTTCATTTTCGTTATGCTTTCCCATAGATTCAGGCGTATCGCTTCCCATCAACACACTGTTCTTACCGATCGATAACGTGATGCGCAGAATTTTATTCGCTTCGCGTTCAGAAATAGGAAACCCAGCGCTTGAAAAATCCTTAAAACGAACGACTCGCGCAAACTCGCCGTTAAAAACCGATTTATAAAACATGAAGGCCTCTTCCGCATTTCCGTTAAAGTGGATGTAGGGATTGATGGTGGCCATGATGACTCCTTTTTATTGTGGGGCTCCGATCATCGTGACCCCAGGAACAACTAAATAATATTTTGTTCCACTAGAATCGCATATACCACTGCCCCGAAGATAAGTGTTGATGTTATAAATGCGGCTCCAGTAATAGCTATCTTTCTTGGCATCCACAAATGATTAGTCATGGCCTCTTCGTTGATTGACATTTTCTGCCATCGATGTTTCCTTAGAACGATTATTTGATTCGCAATCACAATCACGAAGGCAATGCTGAATAAAACATAGACCCACTCCGCGCCGACCAAATGAAATACTGAGAGAAAAATTGCTAACGCGGCACCCAACGCGGCCAGGATCTTGGTTATAGACGCACAAATGCAGATCACTCCGGCCGCTGCATACGTCAAAAGAAATTTTAGGGTCAACTTTTTAAAGTCAATCATTTTCCATCTACAAGGATATAAAGATATCGGATCCGGGTTGACTATCTGAGATGTTAGGTGGAATTCGATTATTCAAGTCTGACGCTAATCCAGATTTGGGTATTTGAAATGTCGGATGGACGTATATATCTACCAAGTATTGTTTAATGGTAAACCCCATTGATGAATGAGTTGATTAATCGAGCACGTTATATCGGTGATTGTTACGCCCAAGCCTGGACGGTTGCTAAAAATCATAGACGACTGATAATTACGCCAGTTCTAATATATTTCTTTTGTGACTCCATAGTTTATCTGCCAGCGCGGTTATCCCAGGGGCACTTCTCGCCAGGAATACTTCAAAATCTTTCTCTCGCTGCCGTTTTTAAATATGTGCTTCCGAATATTTCATATCTCATAAGTAGTCACCCACTGACAGAATTAGACCGTGGATTTCGAATGGGCGGAGGTCTCTTGGCTTTTGCGTTCTGCCTTTTTCAGATACCACTAATCTTTTTTGCCCAATATCGTCTGAAACGAACCCATAAAGACGTCATGATCTTCCTGTGGACTTTTCTTGCAATTTCGCTTTATTTTCTTCCACACCTGGGCGGTATGTGGCGTCAACACCTGTATGATCATCCCCCAATTCCAAGTAATGGCGGCGTTGTCTTTCATGATCTGATCGAAGGTCTTTACATTGTGACAGCAATGAATTTTTGCGCGTTACCATTTATCACAGCTCTAGAGGCCGTTCTTATTACATCGGCGGGCCAGGCCATCCTTCAAAACGGCGAGGAAAATCTTTTTAGCAAAGCCTTCTCGCGGTTTTGGTTGCTTTTGGGTTTTAACCTCCTCTTACTAATTCTTTCTTTGGGTTGCGACGTTATTCGTTATCGGATGATTGTTTGGCCTGTACATTACGGCACCTTTTTTCAGACTGAAAGTATGCAAGCGGCCATTCAGGTCTTTTTCTTTGGGGTGCCTTTTTTTATAGTCCTTAGCGATAGAAATATTATCGGTGCGATTACGGAAAACTCGAATCTGCTCAAGCACGAGCTTCTCAATTACGGAATGTGGTTAATATCCGCTTACATTTTATTGTCGACCTGTACTTTACTGACTTACGCGGCTGACCGAATACAAGAATTGCATGCGTACGGTTGGCCCTTTCTGTGGTATCCATTCAAATCCGCTCAGTTCATCGCGGCTGTCTGGTTGTATTTATCCTTCCTCATTTTTGCCTGCAGGCGAATTAAGCTTGCCTTTTTCAATCCTAAACCACATTATGTGACGTTTTAATTCTTCAAGGGCGGGAGGTCTGCCATGTCATTATCTCCTCATCAAAATCGGGTCGGTGTTCGCATTTCACATTTGCATAATTTTTGAGTACACCCATGTGCTGGGTATTTATTCGAATGTGAAATGCGAACACCGACCCCAAAATCCATGGAAGGTGTTAAGCGATTTTTTGTTTTCCACTCACGAGTGCAAATGCGATGGTAGCGGCTTCCGAGCGATCCGCAAACGGAATACGAGCGTCGCGCAGCGCTTGCATCAATAACGCGTGTAAATCTGCACGGAGAACGGCGGCATCGTCCGCACGCTCCACGGAATCGTGCCGGAGCCGTTCCTCGAGTTCAACGCAGGCGATGTACGCTCGCGCTATGGTTTCAACGGTCATTGGCATTCTCGAACGAGGTAATACGCTAATCTTGTCACGTGTTCCCGATCCCTAAATGGAATTCCTTCGCGCTTAAGAATCGCTAACATTTTGTTATGCCAACACGCACGTTCCTCTTCAAGATCTGCTAACTGTTGGCGATCCGTAGCCCGTTCCATCTGATCAATAACCTCGACATACTTCTTCGCTACATTATATAGATTCTCTTTTATGTCCATGCCGCTTAGAGCGCACAAACGTCGGACTTATTCGAAAACTTTCAGGGAGGACTGGGATCAATTCCTATACGATTATTCGTTGACGGCGATCTTTTTTTCGACTGTCAAAGACAATAAAGGAACGTTCAGCAGGATATCGGGGTCCAGGATATCGGACAGTGTTCGCATTTCACATTCACCGAGTCAAAAAAAATAATGGGAGCGCGATTGGAAACGTTGAGGTGTGCTTAGGCGGCTTTTGGGATTAAGATGATGTGTTTTTCTTGGATGATCTTTTGAAACGAGGGCGTCAACCGGGACCATTCAACAATGTCGACTTTGACGGGGAGATTGGACTCACTCAAGACGTAACGCAACTCCGCTTTTATATCGGCGGATAATGGTTCGTCCTCGATAATCGCAAGATCAAGGTCTGAAAATGGCCGCGCATTCCCTTGAACGCGAGATCCAAAAGCCCACACTTCTTTTCTGGGAATATGTCGATTCAAAATGGCCACAAGCACCGAAATATCCTGCGGAATAAGCCCCAGACTATCCGCGTTCATGAGTTTCGGTTTTTTAGTTGCTGCAAAAGAAATGTCGCATCTTTAAAAAAATCCTCAATCACTCGAACTACTTCGTCGGCGGTATTTTCATCATACGTATGGCTCGTTTGATTGCGTGCATCTCTATAAATTAAAAAGCGTTTCACGTCTGTGATAAGACCGGCATCCGCGGCCATGCGTATGATGTCCGCGAATGTCAGTTGGGTAAGTTCTTGAGGGGTCGCTACGATTTCGGAGAGCTGTCGCCGAATCATTTTTACGGCTAACTCGTAAGAATATTCAAATCCTTGAATACTTGCCGCGCGAAATTGAGCTCTGAGCTCTAAATCATCCTTAGCCCCCGGTGAATTTAAATAATCCATGCTCTTGCGCAGTTGCGAGAGTGCTTTCTCGAAGGGAGAAAATTGAAGTTTCATCGCAAAGAATCTTATCTTTTTCCGTCTGTCTTTTGTATTTGTGATTTTCTGCATGGCCAGCATCGGGCTCCAGAACGTCCCGTCGTCTCGCCCTAAGCGATTTTTTGTTTTCCGCTCACCAGTGCAAAAGTGATGGAAGCGACTTCCGAGCGATCGGCAAACGGGATATGAGCGTCGCGCAGAGCCTGCATCACTTTGATTAAAACCGCAATCGCCCGTATTAGCTCTGCTCGAGAAA
>Ga0206950_1057_pt1 | contig 27460 bp, 28 predicted proteins | sample Alteio_BWOrgHeat_41_FD_152954 | JGI IMG/M metagenome (GOLD analysis project Ga0206950, IMG submission 152954) | Enriched cells from forest soil in Barre Woods Harvard Forest LTER site, Petersham, Massachusetts, United States -... | ecosystem: Environmental > Terrestrial > Soil > Temperate forest >... | reverse complement strand
CGGAAGGCGTGCGTTTCGGTTTTTACATCGGCTTGCTGCTCGGCGTGTCGCATTTTGCCGCTTATGTGCATTTGCCGATCCCGCTTAACCTGGCGGTCTTTTGGCTGTGCGGCTGGATTATTGAAGGTGTGTTGGTGTTGGTTGTTCATGTGAACAGCATCCCATGGATCATCTCCCTGTGATTTGGGTTAGTGTTTATAGGGTATGCCTGAAAACGATTCCGTCAAGGGGCCAGGGCTTGGCACAATCCTTGCATCCATATCGCCAGAGCCGGGCAAACTGGCCAACACGCTGAATCAGGCGTAAAATATGGGATTAGGAGAAAATCATGTCAGACCAACCCGATCTGCTCAACCGCCTGGAAACGCGGATGAATTACCTGTCGGACCGCCAACAGGTTTTGACGCAGAACATCGCCAATGCCGACACGCCCGGCTACCGCGCGCAAGAGGTCACGGCGCCGAACTTCAAGCAAACCATGGAAAAACTGCAACCCGTGCAAATGGCGGCGACCAGCCCAATGCACCTGCAAGGGGCAATAATGTCCAGCTCAACGATGAAGACCAGCGTCAACCATAATCCTGTGGAGGTTTATCCCACGGGCAATACCGTCAGCCTGGAAGACGAGACTATAAAAGCCTCGCAAAACGTTATGAACTACCAGCTGGCGAGCAATCTTTATAAGGCTGAAACCAACATGCTGCTCAAGGCAGCGGGTAAGGGTAACTAGGGGTTTGGCACGGGTTTTGCATCATAACGGACAGAGCCGGTCAACCGGCCGCATAATGGGATAGGAGAATACCATGGGTTTAGACGATTCAATGCAAGTGGCCGCCAGCGGCCTTGCCGCGCAAAATGCGCGTATCAAAATCATCACGCAGAATTTGGCCAACGCGGATTCCACTGCGGCGGCGCCGGGTGAGGATCCATACCGCCGCCAGCAAGTGACCTTTAAAAGCATTTTCGACCGCGTCAGCGGCGTGAACAAAGTCCAGGTCGCGGGCGTTGTGCCGGACAAATCCGACTTCAAGAAAAAATATGATCCGATGCATCCCGCGGCGGATCAGGACGGTTATGTCGCGCTGCCGAATGTGAATCCGATCATCGAAACCGCCGACATGCGCGAAGCCGCCAACAGCTATCAGGCGGACCTTTCCGCGATGGACCTGTTGAAGACAATGAATTCAGATACTATTAACAATATTAAGCAATAATCTAATCTGACCGGACGGAGCGCCCCTCATGGTTACCAACATCGCTGATGCCATCGCCAACTACGGCAAAACCGCCGCCCTGCCAAAGATCGCGGGGACGGACGACGCCTCTGCCGGCGGAACCTCATTCGGCGACATTTTAAAACAAGCCGGCCAAAGCGTCATGGACACCCAAAACCGCGCTGAGCAGGTGGGGATGCAGGCTGCCGTCGGCAAGGCCAATCTAGTGGACGTGATGACGGCCGTGAACAACGCTGAACTAACCCTGCAAACCGTAATCGGCATCCGCGATAAACTGGTCGACGCCGTTACCAAGGTTATGCAAACGGCGGCGTAGGCCCATCTTACCCACAATGTCGCTCCGGGTTTGTCCCGGGGGGTATAGGGATATCGCCAAAAGGTTAAGTTTTCTGACAACACAAGATGAGTGAATACAACATATCGTTGATATAATTCTTTGTTAACAAGGCGTTTTGAAGGGGTTGATACAGCGCTGACAATCAAGAAAAAATTGCTTTTAGCGGGTTTTTCTTGTAATTTTAGCTTTATGAGAAAATATAATGTCATTGCAGCCGGACACGCTTATACAGATATTGTTGCCTCTGTTAAGGAAAGCTTTTTAGTCCAGAACGGCATCCCTATCGATGGCGGTTATGCTGTTGATAACGCGACCATCGGAAACCTTTCTGCGCAATTAACAAATACTAAGATGCTGCCAGGTGGGCCTGGGGCCAATACCGTTTCTACAGTTTCTGCCCTTGGCGGACGAACAGGCTTTTTTGGCAAGGTTAACCATGACCATATCGGCGAATTTTTCCTAGATGATTTGAGATCGCGCAATGTAGATCTCTGCTGCAATCCTTATAATCAAACGGTTGGTGCATCGGCAACATGTTTAGTTTTGCTGACCGAAAATAAACAGCGTAGTTTTGCCTATAGCCCGGCTTGCGCTGATCGCTTTCATGCCGAAGATTTTTATAATTTTGATTTTGGGAGCACCGATTTTTTCCTCATTGAGGCTTGCCTGCTTACCAGCCCGCATTCTATAAAAGCAATAGCGGAAGCCTTGGAATTATCAAAAAATAAATGCCGCGTTGTTGTTAATTTGCAGATGATGTTTTCTTGGAAATATTTCGAAAGAATCGCAGACTTTATCCTCAGCCATGCTGACATTATCATTGGAAACGAAGCAGAACAGGCTGCTTTTCAAGCGGCTGTTACCCTCCCGCATTCGCCTTCACAGATTATTGTCACAACCAAGGCTGAGAGAGGAGTTGATGCCAAAATGGGTGGAACACACACTACAATGCCGGCGCCGGAAGTTCCCCATATTGTTAGCACTTTGGGTGCGGGAGATGCATTCACAGGAGGCTTTCTGCTGGCCTTGTCAAAAAATCTTAGTCTTTCTGATAGTCTACGTTGTGGCACAAAAGTTGCTGCAAGCATCCTTCAAGGAATCGGCGCGCGCCCTCAAAAGTTAAATCCAAAACTATATCTGGGGCAAGTTCCGTAAACCAAAAAAATGAATGAAAAGGTTATTTCATGAACAATAGAAAACATCCCATCGTTTGGGTCATCGGCGCAACCCGATCTTGCAAAACACCCATTGCAGAGCATGGGGTTGCGCCGCTCGGCTTTGAATTGATTTCCACGGCAACTTACTTCCGTGAAAGATATGGGCAGCCAGACCTATTTACGAAGGAGTTTATTTTTGATCTCTCCGAATTTTCTGCCGGATGCTTGGTTGAAGATCCGGATTGCCACCGTTCGCATCTTGAAGAGATCATAACAGACAGTCCACGGCCTTATGTGATTGAGGGCGAAAGAAACCCCGACGAATTTGCTAAACTTTATGATCCCAAACTAGACATGGTAATTTTTGTTAGCCGGGTGGATATGGATAAATACGATACGCTGATCGAGCGCGGAATTCCTGTCATGGAACAATATGTGCGCTGGTGCGTCAGCACGGGCGTTGCGCCGCCAAGTTCGGTTATAAAACTCACGTTTGGCGGCCGGGATATCAAGGCCGAATATTTTGGGAAAGGTTATGATGCGGACTCCGTTTTGATTGAAGGCACGGCACCGGAACGCATTCCCGACGCGCTGAGCGTAGAAGATCGTTATCCCTGGATTGATTTTGTTATCAAAATAACCGTGGATGCGGTTAAGGGTTATTATCGGATTAAAACGCCCAGCATTTATGATACGCCCGCACCTTCGCCTTAGGCGGGTGTTACAAAATTTCGGGATGGGCCGTGACTTGTGATCATGAATTGTGGATTAATCGCGGTTTCCAGGGAAGATAAAAATCCATCCTGGGTTGTTTTCTGGCTGATGCCGCCTTTTATAAAATTAAAATCACCATCAACTTGATCCATGCAGGTGACAGCCAGTCCATATTCCAAGTGAATGTCTGAAACGTGACGGTCAAGATCATGTTTAATCGTGGCCGCCAGCAAATCCACGTCCAGCCAGCCGAAACGCAGTGCACCCTGATAGGCGTTGAGAATGTTGGTTTCATCGACGATGCGCGGATAGGGCAAGGCGCCCAATTCATGCGGTAGCGGCCCGGCGCCATGACGGGTCATATAGGCACGCGTGATATAATTTACGCGCAAGTGATCCAGACCGGCATCTTTTGCCAGCGCGGCAACATTGCGCAGGCCAGTATAAGAACGCGTGACATGCGGGAACCAGGTGTGATTCTGATCCAATAATAATCCTTGCGCACCTTCAAAAATGATTTGATGTTTTGTATCTTCTAAAAATCCAGCCGAAGCGGTTTGGGTCATCTGCAAGAAAAATTCAACATCACTGAGATATTTTTCCAGCACACCTTCGGACATGATGCGGTCGTGCCATTCCTGGGGAACCTCCGCGATGCCGAGCGTTTTCAGGCGCGGCAACACCCATTTCTGTTGAATGGCATGCAGTTTTTGTTTGAGGATGGGACGATCGGACAGATCGGCATAATGCAATGCATATTGTGGGTTCAAATTCCGTTCAATGGTTTCGCCAAAGCCCAGGCCGCAACTGCCATGACGGGCATGGCCGCGCGACTCTTCCACGATTTGATTAATTATCATGTCGTAAGGCGTTGTAACCGCTGCCGCAGAGTCAACATAAACTTCCGGGATGGCGGTTTTTTCTTTTATGACATGGTATTCGCGGAAAAATAGCAGCGGATTACAAACATAAAATCGGCTGAGGAACGTGGCCGCCCCGGCAAAAGTGCCGCTGCTGAAATGGCTGAAAGCATGACGGCGGCCATCGGCCGTCACCACCGTATGGCTCGCTTGCGCGCCGCCGTTAAAGCGCACGACCAAGGCATCATGGCCGTAAGGCGCAGACAAAAAATCGGTGATGAGGCCTTTGCCTTCATCACCGAAATTTGCACCTATGACGACGTTTGCGGACTTCATAGGTACTTTCTCATCAAATTACGGACGTGCACCGCCTGTGGCACCCGGACGCCAGACCGCTGGCGCATTGTCATTACTGCCGCCGCCCTTCACAAGGCCTTTGGTGGCTTCGGCAACAACAAGCCCTGTGCTGCCATCCCAGCTTTTCGCAACCAGAGCAGCGTCTTTTCCAGCCCATACTTCCATTACGGAAACGACAACTTCAGCGACTTTAGTCTTGTCTTTTAGAGGAATGACGTGTCCTTCAGGCAGAACTTTTTTCCAACTTTCATAAACGCCACGCAGGTCACGCTTTGCATAATCACCTTCCTCTACAACAACATGGAAGACATCATACTTCTGTTGAACCATTGCAAGTATGTCTGAGGCAGACAAGTTCCGTTCAGGATTTTCTCCTATAACCCTTTGTATATTCGTTGCGGCTAAGACAGCAGGGCATCTCTCATCACCAAAAGTGAAAAGCAGTCCTTTTCTCCCATCTTTGACACAATCAATATCCGTCTTTCTGGCAGCAAAATACCATGCGAGGGTATAACTTTCGTAACCATTTCCTCCACCATTGCCTTCTAGGTATATCTGCTTTAACTGTTCAGCAATACGAATATCTGCTTCAAACTGTGTAACTTGCAATGGGGCTTGATCGCCTCCGTACGGATAACCAGCATCAAACTGCTCTCCTGCATCGCCGATTCCCATAGCCATAATGTGCGGATCAGAAACAGGTTTACGATTTAAGATTTCTTGAGCCAAGGTGCCCAAGCCGTCTCTTGCAAGGTAATCTGCAATTTCACCCATTGTTCCAGAAACATCCAAGCCTAGAATGATAGGTGTTGCCTTTGGATTATCAGGAGAATTGCGGGATTCTCGAACTTCGATATTTAATGGATCCATCCAATCCAACATACCTCTTGAAGTAAACACCTGTGCAGTACTTTTTCCTACTGTAGTTGTTTGTTGAAAACTATCCCAATCTTTGGTTGTCCAGCCACCGCCACCCATGTCGATTCTCCTTTGTTAAGTTGGTTGATAAATGTCGCCAAAAGTTTTCTTCATTTCGACAAAGCGACGTGCGCCGAAACTGTTTGGTAAAATTTTGTCGTACCAATTTGTGTAATCTGTTCTGGCGTTATCCGTCGGCGGCAAGGTCAGCCAATCCGCCATGGGCTGCGGCACGGTTTTATCGCGTGCCAGGGTCATCCCGAGCTTGTCTCCCAGCAAAATACGCCCGACCGACCGAATGAGCATTAAATCCACCCGCGTATCCGCCCGGCCGCTGCTCAGTAAACTTGGCGGCACAACTTCAACCGTAAGCTGCGGCAAACCGATAAGAGGCCGGTCAGCCTTGGCGGCATACCACCATCCGCCCAGCAGTGCGGCAGAATGCGCGCTTGCCTCTTCCTTTGGCGCCATGCTAACAAAAACCGTGTCAGGCGAAATGCCGTTATGCGCCAGGCCATTGAATTCCAGAAAGCAGGCAAGATTGTGCATTCTGCTGAGAACCCAGGCCGTGTGTTTGGGGTCGATTTTGCCGCCCCAATGCTCCTGCAAATCTGAAAGCAGAACGTGATGCGGATCTTTTTTAACCACCATCACATGGCGGTTGGCCGTTTCAATAATGCTTTGGATTGTTGGCACATAACGCTCGAACTCGGCGCGCATTCCATCGTTGGCATAAGTTAAGCCCTTGATCGCTCGCTGTGCATTTTCAAATAAATCCCCGTATTGTTTTTCAACCGCAAAAGTAACGAAGTTTTTTGAAATATACATTTCGCCCAGTTCGAACCTTCGCTTTTTGACATATTTGAGCGTCGAAGGTTTACCCGTGCCGACCTGCACAAATTGTATTTCACCGGGCGTTTCCCATATACCGTGCTTTAATTTTTCTTCGGCTGTATCTTTTAGCTCTGCAATGTGTTCAAAAACATTGTGTGCCTGTGTTAGATCATGTTGGTTAGCATTAGGGTGCCAGACTGCACTCAACTCGCGGTAACGCCGTCTAATCGCGTCAGCGTCAGGCTTAAACAGCAATTCAGGCGCGTCGCTGGGGATGCCCAAAATTTCTTTGGCAGTCAGGTCGCGGGGCAGAGTGTCTATCAGGCTTTTCATGGCTTATTTGTAGGGCATTGATACCAAAAAGTATTGAACTTAACCGATTGAACGCCTTTTGACTCCGAAAAGTCAAGTTTTTTCAATGCAACAGGAAAAGAAATTTGGGTCATGCTGCCCACGAAGCACCCTACGCGGCGGCTGCCACCTCTAGGTGATTAGGTAGAGTTTTCTTAATTTGAAGGAAATAGAGGCTTCTGTTGTCAAAAAATAGGAACTTTAGCCCTTATCCCTATACCCCCCGGGTTTGTCCGGGGTCTGCGGTTCCGCCAGAGCCCAAGTGCGTATGCGTCTTATTCCCTTCTTCCTACAGGGAGAGGGGAAAAATACTTCTTGACTTTATTCCTAGTTTAGGTATATATTCATACTGTAATGCCCCGTCCAGCTGGCGTGGTGTTATGGTTTGGGTAAGCTTAACTCATGCAACCGAGGCTGCATGGGGTGCGGGTGGGGCAGCGGTTTAAAACGTCGCTGAAACATCATCCGCAAGACCAACCAAATCCCGGCCTCAAAGTAACCCCGGGGATACTTTTTTCCTCTTTCATCAACCTCTCACCCGCGAAAACGTCCCATGATATCCCACAGCACTGTTGAGGTATTTCAATGACTTAACAGGAAAACAACAAATCACGCGCGGCGCGGCAAAATCTCCGCCAGCGAAGATAAATCCTTCGCCTTGGCAATGATTTGCCCCAGGTTCTTAACCTGTCCGGTTAGCTTGCCGATCTGCATCGCATTATCAATGCGATCGGAAAGGAATTCTTGCGTCTTTTCAAATTCTTCAGACTCGTCTTGCAACCAAAATATTAATGTCGAACCAAACACGGCGGCCAGCAATCCGCGCTTGGTATAATAATTGAAATCCGTCGAATGGTCGCCCGCTTCATACCAGATCGTATCGCAAACCCGCGCCAGGTTTTTCAGCCCCAAAACCGCCCGCCCGGGCTGCCAGGCGTCGCGCATTGCCGCCCGGACGGCCTCACGATGCGGCGCCATAACCTCCAGCCATAACTGCACGCCCAACCTAACCCGGTCGCGCACACGCAATTGTATGAGTTTATGTTTCCCCAGCTGCGCCAGCATTTCACGCTCAGCCCAATCCGCAAAAGCGCGCAGGGCGTCCGGAATTCCCGCCGGAAACGCCACCATCAAATCCGCCAGCGTCACACCTTTGCCAACCGTCCGGCGCAAAGCCTCATCCGTCCAGCCGTGCGCGGGCACATTTTTTAACAGGACGAAAAGCAGTTTGTTTTTTGGAGCGGTAATCACCAAACGAGATATACACGGCACATAGAATTGCCTCAAGCCTAACGCTTGAGCAAATTTTACCCTGGCGGAGGTTCTGGCCGATGACGCTCTTCAATCGGCGGCGGCGGCTGGGGTTTACCATCTTCTTGGATGTGTATCAGCTTTGAATTACTATACCGCGCCAATTCAGAGAAATAGAAACCAAATGAAGTATCATTTACACTTATCAGCCTAGTCATTTTTTTGTCTAAATCGGAAAGTGATGGCCCGCCACTCATAACACGGCATAACGTTTCAATTCCCTCATCTGGCATCTCACCGATTAATGCGCACAAAGTTTCATAATTTTCAGAATGCATCCCCGTAAGCGCGCCGCGGAAGTCCAAGCGTTCACACACAGAATATAAATTCACCAAGGTGAGAATCCGGCCGGGAAGGTCTTCGCTTATCGGAATAAATGCAGATATCTCTTCGCCAACAAGAAGTTCGATTAATCTATAATCATTAGGTTCTATTTCATCAGCAGTGGATTTTTTAGTTAATAAAGAAAATACATGACGCTCTTTATCCGGCATTTCAGAATAGACTTTTTTAGCGGCAACTAATTTAAGTTCTTCAAGGATTTCCAATTCATCGGGGAAGATGGCGCCGGGGGCTTGCAAATACCCATCTATTCTAGAGTTGCCGAGATCCGGATCATCTTCCATCCCTGCATTCGTGTGTACATGATGCGCCAAGAGGAACAAAGAGTTCTCATACACCGGATCAGTTACATCATGTAATAAAATATTGATGATGCGTTGCATTATTTTGCGATCGTCATCGTTAGCTATGCTATCAAGAAACTCACCTGCTGCCATAGGATCCTGTGTGGGATTTTGACTTATGAATTCACATAGGGTTGGGGAAAGATCTAGTAGTCCTTCTTCTCCTAATCGGGGACGTAATGCGAAATTTAAGTCTTGAATAATCTTCAGTGGTATTTCAGTTATAGTGTCTCGCAAAAAGCAATAATCTCTAGGGGAGAAATTAAATATTTTCTCTCCCATGAAAGTAACACAAAAATCAGAATGCTCTGGCCGCCACTGCGCGAATAATGCTTGGGCTCGTTTAAGCTGGACAACCCTATGCGCGTATGCGCTGATAATATCAGCTTGCTCCCGGCCAATAAGGAAAATTTGGGCAGATCTGTCGTTTTCAGGTGTTAGGTCATTAGACATACAGCGGTTATGGCAAGTCTGTCTTTGGTTTGTCAAGGAAATAAGAGACAAAGTTTCTTGCTTTTCCCTGATAAGTGGGGTAAACGGACCCTTCCTCAGGCAGGCAAAGCCGTGTTTGAGAGTTCAGCCGGGAAGGGGTGATTACCATTATCGAAGTAGCCGTAAGGGACAATAACGTTGAGCAAGCGCTCCGTGTCCTGAAAAAGAAAATGCAACGCGAAGGCATTTATCGCGAGATGAAGCTGCGCAAGCATTACGAAAAACCTTCCCTGCGCAAATTGCGTGAAAAAGAAGAGTCCGTCCGCCGCGCGCGCAAAATGGCGCGCAAAAAACGCGAACGTGAAGGCTTCTAGTTTTTCAGAAGTTCACAAGAAGGCGGCCCAAACAAAATTTGCGGCCGCCTTTTTATTTGGGGGCTTTTATTTAGGTTCTGCGGAAAGGATCGGCGCGGGCTGGGTCGGTTGCGGATTGCGGACGGCCGCGCCGGTCGGATTATTGGGGTTATTGATAATCCCAACTTTTTCCGCCTCGTTCAATTTCCCGCCGCAACCGGCGGCTAGGGCAGCGATGGCGGAAAAACTTAAAATACGGAATGCGGTTCTGATGTTCATGGAAACCTCTCGTCATTAAATTAACGAATGAGTAAATTAAAAGTCAATCAGAATACCCATAAAGTTCCCCTCTCCCTGTAGGGAGAGGGACGCAAATGCTTAGTGAGCGAAGCGAGCTTAGCATTTGCTGGGTGAGGGGAGGCTTCAGAATGAGAACTAATCTCTCCCCCGTCACCCTCCCCTCATTCGGCCTTCGGCCACCTTCTCCCTACAGGGAGAAGGGAACTTTAGGATTTTTTCGCCCAAACCTGATAATCATTCAACTGCTTTAACTCCTGTGCCGTTAATAATACGCGATCAATCAGCGCTTCATCATAGGGCACGCGCGTCAGGGTTTCGAACTTCAGGAAATTCGCGCGATCTGTTGGCGCGACCAAAATCAGATTTTCAATCCGCACGCCGAATTCACCAGGCAGGTAACAGCCGGGTTCATTCGATAAAATCATGCCGGGTTGCAGCGCCGTCGTGTTCGGGCGGTTGGAAATGCTTTGCGGCCCTTCATGCACGGATAAAAAACTGCCCACGCCGTGGCCTGTGCCATGATCGTAATCCAGGCCGATCTCCCACAAATATTGCCGCGCCAGCGCATCGAGTTGAGCGCCTGTGGTGCCAACCGGAAACTGCGCGCGCGCGATGGCGAAGTGTCCTTTTAACACGCGCGTGTAAATTTCGCGCTGCCGCGCCGTGGGCGTGCCGACGGCAAAGGTGCGCGTGATATCCGTCGTGCCGCAGCGGTATTGCCCGCCGCTGTCGACTAATAAAATTCCGTCGCCCACGATTTCCGCGCTGCCGGATTCTGGCGGGCGGTAATGCACAATCGCGCCATTGCCCTGCCACCCGACGATGGCGGGGAAACTTTCATCCACATAATCCGCTTGCCCGGCGCGGGCTGCGGCGATGGTTTTCGTCAGTTCGGCTTCGGTCATGCCGCCCGCAGACAAACCCGCCAAGCCGGAAAATAAACGCGTCAACGCATTATGATCGCGCTGATGGGCCAAGCGCATACCGGCGATTTCGACATCGTTTTTAATCGCCCGTGCGGGAGCGATCACGCTGGCGCCGGTGTCCACGGTAACTTTGGCATGCTCAGCCATTTGCAACAGCGCATAGGGTGTCTGCCCGCCGGGCAAGCGAACGGATTTATTATGCAAAGCCGCAATCGATTCCGCCAAATCACCCGGCGCGGCGATCGTGATATGTTTTTCCAACTCGCCGCGCAGCGCGTCTGAAATCTTTTCCGGCGCGATAAATAATTCCGCTTCGCCGTTCGCGTATAAAATCCCGCGTGCCTGCGCGATCGGAATATGCGGCACATCGCGGCCGCGCAGGTTAAACAGCCACGCGGCCAAAGTCGGATCGTTGATAACTTCAGCCAGGATATTTTCCTGTAACAACTTTTCGCCCAGGCGTTTGCATTTGGATGCGCTGGTTTCACCCGCGTATTGGATGGGATGGATTTCCGCCGTCGCTGTGGGCGGAGCAGGGCGGTCCTGCCACAATTCATTAATCGGGTCATGCGCCAGCGCGTGCAAATGAAAATGTTTCACCTTTAATTTACTGTCATTCTGCCGGAACCAATCAATGGAATGGAGCCATGGATCAAACGCGATTTTGCCGCCGCCCGGAAATTCCGCCGCCAGATCTTCATCCCATTTATCCCGCGCGGAATGGCGGAGCGTGAAGCCTGTGCCTTTTAATTCCTGCGCGCCCTGGGTTTGGTAACGGCCATCGGTATAAAGGCACGCGGATTTTTCCGTCATGACCGCAAATCCGGCTGACCCCGTAAACCCCGTCAGCCACGCCAGCATTTCATCACACGGCGCGACATATTCACCCAAATACCGATCGCCGCGCGGCAGGATGAAGGCGTCCACGTCATGTGCGGTGAGCCAATTTCGCAGGACAGATAAGGCGTCGATCATGCTCCAACTATATGAGATTCCTGGAAAAAAATCGATGGAGCTATGAAAGTATTTATTTACTTTGACCTTTTTACCGCGAAAGTATTAAGATACTTGAAAGGGCTGTGGTTCAGCCAATATGAGATAATCCGGAGGCAGATATGCAAGTACAGAAAGATAGTTTCAAAGACCGTTTAACTGATCGGTTTTTAGATACCAAAATTGCTTATTTCTTTGGTGAAGCGCTTATGCGTTTTATGGGAGGCCTCGAACTCACCCAGGCGGCCTATAAAGTTGATACGGATTCAGAGGATAGCATGAAAGACTACCGCAAAACCAGGGAACAGATTATTAGCTATACCAAAAGACGCGGTTGTATGTGCAGAATGGCTGATTGGGTAGTTAAGCGAACTATCATAGAAACAGCCGAGAAAAAAGCCAAAGCTGAAATTGCTGAATTTAAAACCCAGCTTAAGTCAGATAACCACAAGCTTGGCGTTTAAGAATTAGCGCGGACCATTCCTCCCGCCGCACGGATTTGATCAGGCGCAGGCCTTGGGCGCGATAGGCGCTGATGACCATGGCTTCTTGTTTTGTCAAAAGGCCCGAGAGGATAATCACGCCGTCCGGCGCCAGCGCCGCCGTGATTTCATGCGCCATTAATGTAAGCGGCCGCGCCAGGATATTCGCCATGATCAAATCATACGGCGCGCCGCGTTTTAATATCGGACTGTCCGATCCGCCCACGCCGGCGCGCACGAATTTCGCGCATTGATTGATTTCGGCATTGCGCGCGGTGACGCGTGCGGCCTCTGGGTCGATGTCGAGCGCCAGAACCTTGCGGCGGAATAATTTTGCCATGCCCATGGCGAGGATGCCGGAGCCGCAGCCAAGGTCCAGCATGCGTTTGGGTTTTTTATTTTGCGCCACGTCTGATAAAGCGATCAGACAGGCCGCCGTGGTCGCGTGATGCCCGCTGCCGAATGCGGTGGCGGCGTCGACTTGGATTGGAATGGCCCCGGCGGGCGGCACCGCGGCGCTATGTGATCCGTAAACATAAAACCGGCCGAGCTGCAAAGGGTGCAACCCGCGATAAACATGCGTCAGCCAATCAGTTTGGGGCAGATCATTAAACCGCGCGGTCGGAGCCGAAATATTCACCAATTGCGCCAGCAACGCCAGGCGCGCCGTGACTTCGGCATAATCCGGCGGCGTTTCAAAATAGGCGGTGATTTCCTGCTCGGCCGCATGTTCATCCACACGCGCGGTAATGGCGGTGACGAGTTCCTGAAGGCCGTCCGTGAAAAATTCCACGTGAGCGTTGGGGGCGGAAAAAACCATGGTGCGCATGGGTTTGATTTAATCTTTATCAAACAGAACGCAATCCATAATTGTGAAATAACCGATTCAGATTTGAAACTGGTATTAGGAGAAGGCCATGCTTAGCATCAATCTTGAAACCAATCTGCTGCGCGTGGCGGTGCCGCAGAAATTAAAAGCCGGAGATTTTCAGCACATTGCGCCGCAGGTGGATACGATTATTCAGCAATATGGCGAAATCCGGTTGCTTGTGGATGCCACGCAATTTGACGGCTGGGAAAATCTTGAAGCATTCGAAAAGCATCTGAATTTTATCAAAGATCATCAGGGCAAAATTGAAAAGATCGCTATTCTGGCTGGGCATGCCTGGCACCACTGGCTGGCCGGGATGGCGCGTATCTTTGTGCATCCCGATGTTAAAGTTTTCGAAGCGGGTGAGGAGGTGGAGGCAAAAGCCTGGCTGGACCAACGCGTTAATAAACAGCCTATTGCCGCCTAGTTTATATCTCTTGAAATTTCCCCCTCTCCCTGTAGGGAGAGGGCCAAAATGCTTAGTGAGGAGTGAAACGACGAGCTTAGTATTTTGGGGTGAGGGGAGGGTTTAGGATGAAACCTATATCCCTTATCCTTCAACCTCCCCTCATCCGGCGCTGCGCGCCACCTTCTCCCTATAGGGAGAAGGGATTCTTATATATGGGCTATTAATACTGACGCCATACAGCCTTTAACCGGCCCTGGACTTCCACTTCGCGCGCTGGGTAAATCTGTTCCTGATAATTCACGTTGGCGGGGCGGAGGATGGTCTGTTGGCCTTTGGGTTCATAGTATTTCAACGTCGCCTCTTCCTTGCGCACCAGGGCGACGACGATTTCGTTTTTGCGGGCTTGTTCGGTTTGTTCGATCAAAACCAGGTCGCCTTCCAGAATTCCAGCCTCAATCATCGAATCGCCGCGTACCGTCAGCGCGTAGTGTGTACCTTTGCCCAGCATTTTGGCGGGGATAGTGATATGTTCATGGACTGATGATATCGCCTCAATCGGCGTTCCGGCCGCGATGAAACCGTAACGCGGCACCTGAATAAACTCCGCCGCCACAGCTTTGAGAGAGTCCAGGGCAGGGCGCAAAATCTCAATCGCCCGCGCCTTGTTAAACAGGCGTTTGATATAGCCGCGCTCCTCCAGCCCCGTAATCAGGCGGTGGACGCCGGATTTGGATTTCAGTTCCATGGCCGTCATCATCTCCTCAAACGAGGGCGTCGCGCCCACGGCCGCGCGGGCGGACAGGAATTCCAATAGTTTCTTTTGTTGCGGGGTCAGCATGGGCGAATCTCCTATAGAACAAAACATAAACAAAATTTCTTTGCTTGTAAATATAAATTGCTTTTCCCGGGCCCCGTATGCCATCTTGCACGACAATAAGACGCGCGGGAGATATAAGTGTCATCAATGCAAAATGATATTTTTTATGATGTAACCGGATTTTTGGCCATCGCATCAGCACATCAGCTGGCAGCGTTGCATTCGCCGCTTGATGAGGCGATTAATCACAGCCTGAACGGTAAGAAAGGTGAGTTTGCAACGCTTCTCAGCCACTATACTGAAAAAGGCGTTTCGGCCAGGGAGATCACATTCGGCGTGGCGCAGGCATGTGTTGAGATGTGCGTTATAGGCTCCGACATAGGTTTTGGCGCATTATGTTTTGTGGCGGGAACATTGGACAAAAATCCAGAATTGGCGGAAGTTTTTAAGTCCGACGCGATTAGAATGCCATTGGTGACCTTTCAGGATCAATATCTTAGAAGACAGGCGTTTAACGGGATAAAAGAAAGCAATCCGGGTGCGTTTCAACGTTTGCCCGGATATGCGAAGGATTTTGCCGCGCCAGGGATGTGATTATTCCTGCGGAATTAGCAGTATTTTTCATTGACGCGGCGGATAGATTCCCTTAAATCCAACGCTTCCGATCGCGTAGCTCAGCCGGTAGAGCAACTGACTTTTAATCAGTAGGTCGTGGGTTCGAATCCCACCGCGATCACCAGTTTTCATTATTATAAAGCAATAGATGTTGGCGCGGGTGGCGGAGTTTGATTGCCGGCGGGGCGTATCGGCAAATCTCCATTTTGGCCTGTCAATAGGATTAGCGCGCCGGGTGGGTTTTGATTGGATAGTTCATCAAGCAGCTCCGGTGTTACAGGTAAAACGGATTGAGGAAACCATGGCGGCATGGCTGGGTCGGCCTCGCTCATAAATATCGGTGGCGCGCCCGCTGCTGACCTGGATTTAAGAAAATCCGAAAGATGCGGCAGGCCGCCATCCGGTTCAAACACCCACGCCATGAGTTGACGATCAAAGTTGGAAAGGAAATTAACTGCATTTTCAATCCTGCTTATTTTTTCGGATAGGGGCAGTTCCGGTATAACGTTGGCGATATCTTGCCATTTTACAAACCGCCGATCATTGGAAAAATCAGAAGGAGAAAGATTTTCCAGCTCGTCAGGGGAAGTTGCGGCCCAGGAAATCAAAACCGGGACAGGCAAACGGTCGCGGCCATAGAAATAAGAATTGTTGCGAATAATCAGGGTGACTGGATTTTCTGCGGACAAATTTGCGCAAACGAGATAAGCGCGGCGATATTCGATATACCAGGAATTTTCGTTCAGGATAAAACCAGCGCCGAATAAATCACGGTCCGGGTCGCGCAATGCAGGATCACGGACATCCGTTTCACGCCGTAAACGATGCATTCCATAATGTTCGATCATGGATACGCCATTCACACCCTGTGTCAAATAGCGCCATTTTGGAAATGAAAAGCCGTATGTTCCCAGCTGCGCGCTGCACCGCGCCAGGGTGTCTGCCTCAGACGTTTCCAATGCCGCCACAGGAAAAAAAACAGCAGCGGTCATTTCGCGCAACTGTATGGGGGAAAGGCCCGGAGTATTGAAAAGCATTAATGCTTCCGGCAGCCATGCATTTCTGTTTGGTGAGGCGGCACACACCAATTCATGGGCTGCCGCAGGGCTGGGCTGTTCCAAAATGCCTGGAATAACCTTTGTAATCGTTTTGGCGTCGCCGCCATATTTGATTGCCTGGACAGCCGCCTCTATATCTTCTTGATTAATAGGGTGCAGGGCAGATGGGGTCATGGCTGAAGAACATATCGCGGCGGATTGGCTGGGACGGCGCCTTGATCTGGGGTTGGCATATAGGGGATTTCTTTTTTATATCCTGTCAGTTTCAGTTGATTATCAATTCCATCGGTTAGGCTTTCCAGGCGGCGGGAAGGCATATTATTTGCAGGATATTCCGGCGATAAAATTCCCTCTCTTGCCATTAAAATCCAATCCACTTCTTTGATAAAAGCCGCGATATAATCCAATCGGCCGCATTCGCAATCTGCTTCGCAACTTTTCTTGATAGCGATTTCCGGCACGTCCTAGGATGCGCAAATTTGCAACACTTCACTTTTCCATAAATTAACCAGCGGCTGAATACTGGTGCCATAAGATGCGTTGCTGTAGGTGCCTAAAACCTGTTCCGTTTTATTCATTGTCCCGGCGACCCAGAGCTGTTGATCTGGTTGCAATTGACGGTCTTTTTTCATGCTGAGCGGACTGATGCCTGGCTGAAATTTATTTTTTTCTGGACCGAAAATAGCAATATCTCTGAGTTCGGCCCAGCGGATTGCGTCGCTTCTATAATTAACATCACTGATAATATGCAATTGGGCTTCCGGCGCCTGTTCCATTAACCAAGGCATAACATCAGAAGATATCGTCCAAGGGTTATTGGGCCACCGCGCGCGCATGTCTTCCGGCGTGACAATTCCCAGGTCGGAATTATTTTTGGTAAATTCGTTGAAATCATTGTCTGACGGCGGCCAAGATGGGCCAAAATGAACCCCCATCACACGTTCTGGCTTGCCGAGTTGTTCGAACGCCTTCGCGCAAACTAAAAAAGTCAGAATTGAATCCGTGCCGCTGATGCCGATTAATATTCCAGGGATGTTTTTTTGAACCGCAAGGTCACACACCCAGGTTACAAGCGCATCAAAAGTCTGACTTGGGTCAAGCGCGCGCGGGGCTTCTGGAATGCCGGTGTTGGTCATGATTTCTCCCTCAAATATATTACATTGCTATATAGAAAAACGGCTAAGAATTCAAGTTATGCTTTGGCGTATCCCAGGCTGTTTATCCCATCTTGCTTATTTATGCATGGCCGGGCAGTATCGCGCCCGCATGCCTACCCCGAAAAAGACGATACCGCTCTACAACAGTAATAATGCGAACCAACGGTGGTTCATCAACGGCGAAACGCCGGCCTATATGGTGCGCAAATGGTTCCTTACGGGCGTGCTGTCCGCTGCGCCGATCATTATCACCATCTGGCTGGTTTGGGCGGTCGTTTCTTTTACCGATGATATATTGAAACATTTGCTGCCCCACGATGCGGAACCCGAAGTGTTGTTCGGCATGCAGATCCCTGGTCTGGGTTTGATTGTGACCTTCACCGGCTTGACGCTGATCGGCGCGTTTATTTCGAATTTCTTTGGGCGTTATTTCTTGCGCGCTTGGGACCGTTTCATGGCGCGCGTGCCGCTGATCAACGGCGTTTACGGCGGCATTAAACAGGTGCTGGATTCAGTTTTGTCCGAAAAAGGCCAAAGTTTCCGCGAAGTGGTTTACATCGAATTCCCGCAAAAGGGACAATATATGCTGGGCTTCGTCACCGGCGCGGCCGACCGTTTTCCGGCCAGCGAAAGCAAAGAGGAAATGATTTTTGTCTTCGTGCCTTTGGGGCCGGTGGTGACGACGGGGCATTTAATCACCCTGCCGCGCAGCAAGGTTATTGCGACGGATATTACGGTGGAAGAGGGCTTGAAAATGGTGGTGACGCTGGGCTTGGTTAAGCGGCCGGATGCGGCGCTTGAGGAATCGGCCTGAATTTCAAACGATGAAAGTAAAAAATAATTTTGTTTAAAGACTAAAATATGCTAATCTCAACTCTCTGAAATTAAATTTATTGGGAGATAAAAATGGGAAAAGATATGTTGGCTGTGGCCAAAAATATCATTGGGCGCACCGCTGCAGAGCAAAAAAATCATTTTCTCTTGACCTGGGAAGGGGTGGCGACTCCACTCGGATCATGCATAGACAATGTTGAGATCGGGTGGGCGCATAGCGGGATTATTGCAGCCAAGGGCACAGGCCAGCGCATTGGTTATTATGAAAGGCTAATGGAATTCGGCGGCAAAAATGGTCGGACTCAAGTTATGGCTATCAGTACTGATGGTACATCTATAACGCCTCCCACGGGCGGGTCAGTGCTACCATCAATACATTACGCCGCATCCCATGGCGATTTGGAGACAGTACGCTATTGGCTGCGCTATTCTAAAGAGTTAATTAATGAAAAAAACTCGATGGGGGAGACGCCACTGCATGAAGCAGCATTTCTTGGGCGTACCGAAGTTGTAAAATTCTTGCTTGAGCAAGGGGCTGATGTTAACGCCGAGGCTTATAATCAAAAACGCACGCCTCTTGAGCTTGCGATGTCGTTAATGGATAATGCTCCGATTGTAGAGCTTTTAATCGCGAGAGGGGCAACGGTGCCAGAAAAGTTGGATTATTTATCTCCCGAAATGCAAACCGTTGTTCGGAATGCCGCCAACGGAAAGCCATCATGTGCAGAACAAATGCAGATATTATGGTCCGTAAAATGGCTATATGCCGGGCAAAATACGTCTCTTAATTTACGTGAAGCTGTAAGAAGACAAACACAGTTATTAAAAAATACGAAGGTTTTAGGCACCAAACGCAAGAAAAAAATATTAAGTGATCTGAATCGCGCCGCAAGTGGCCATAGAAGCATTCCATATTCTACAGTTGCGATAACGCGAAACGCTATTAAATCTGCCTCGCCAGGCATGTAATAGCTTTACGAGCAGATCGATGAAGTTACAAAATCCATTTTATTACGCTGCGCCCTCTATTTTTTGTGTGACGGCGCTCAATTTGCCGATATATCTAGCTTTTTCAGGCAAGCTGAAAGCCTATAGGAACCGAGACAATCGTTTGGCTGAAATAAACGCTTTATCCGGCCCGCTATAACCCGCGCCCTTAACAGTCATGAAAGTAAAAAAATAATTTGCAATAGCGCGCCGGGGTGCGCTAATCTTGGATTAACCATTTAGCCCATACTACAAAACCTTAGGAGATAGTCGCTATGGAAAACCAAATCTTAACAATCTCAGCACATGATATCATCTATAAATATACCGATAGACGGATGTCTGCCAGGCCGGAATATTATTCCGGGCGAGGCAATAATTCGGGTGATTTAGACTCCAAATTGATTGAAATGATTTACAAAGGGATTAAGACCGAAATCGGTCAGGATGCAGCGAAGGCTTTCGTCAATATGGTTGGTGAAATGACGACTGATGCCAGCGCCACGACATTTTTGGTTTCTTTATATCGATTAGAACGAAATGGCTGGAAGTTTTCTTCTCAATTAAAACCAAAAGATTCTGCTGAGGCTTTTGCGGAAGCCCTTCAGGATGCAGAGCGAAGAGATGGCGAATTTCCGATTGCTGCGGGAATGGCAGGAATATTTGGTTTCATGTTGGGTGATGCTTCTGTGCGGGCCGGTGACGGTTTCCGAATTACCGGGGATTTTTTGCGCAAACATGAAGCGGAATTGGACAAAAAACTTCCGTCTAAGACGACCGATTATGAAACAGGCTTAACCAGGAGGTCTTCATCGTGGACTTCTGGCTCCGACTGGGAGGTCCGACAGATTAACCGAGAACTTGAGGAGATTTATACACCTCAGGGCCAGATGCCTGTGCAGGACGACATATTTAAATTTGGCGTTTCCATCAAAGGGTTGGAAAGACGCATACAAAAAGAGTTAAATTGGCTAGATACTCCGGTTACGGGGGAACTGCGAAAAGCCCTGCGCAGCTTGGAATTGAAAAGAAAGTTCGGCCGACGTCTTCCGCATCGGGCGGTAACGCAAATTCAGCGTGCTATTACGCCTGGATTACCGGGTTAATTTTTCAACCTGCCCTGAGCAACCGCACGCCTTCATGCCGGTCGAACAGGTAGAGGAGGGTGCGGAGCGCCTGGCCGCGTGGGGTCGCCAATTCTGCGTCGCGTTGCAGGAAGAGTTCCGTATCGTCGCGCGCCATTTCCAGGAACGCATTGGCTTGCGTCAGGGTGGCGAGGCGAAAGGCCGGATCGCCGGACTGGCGCGTGCCCATAAACTCACCCGCGCCGCGCAGGCGCAGGTCTTCTTCGGCGATTTGGAAACCGTCGTCGGTGCTCTTCATCATTTGCAAACGCGCCTCCGCCATTTCGCCCAGCGGCGTGGCGAACAATAGCAAACACGTCGCGGGCAAATCCCCGCGGCCGATGCGGCCGCGCAATTGATGCAGCTGGGCGAGGCCGAACCGCTCGGCATGTTCAATCACCATCACCGTCGCGGCGGGCACATTCACGCCGACTTCGACGACGGTGGTGGATACCAGGATCTTCGCTTCGCCGCGCACAAAGCCCGACATGGCGATATCGAGCTGGCGTTTCGGCATCTGGCCGTGCACCAGCGCGACTTGGCCGGGGAAATAGCGTTCCAGCATTTCTGCGCGCTCCTCGGCGGCGGTCAGGCGCAGGACTTCATGTTTTTCCACCAGCGGGCAAATCCAGTAAACCTGCTCGCCCGCCGCGATTTTCCGGCCGATGCCCGCGACAACTTCATCGATACGGCCCATTGGCACCAGGCGTGTATCACACGGTTTGCGCCCAGGCGGTTTTTCCAGCAGGCGTGAAACATCCATATCGCCATATTCCGTCAGCGCCAGCGTGCGCGGAATGGGCGTGGCTGTCATCACCAGCATATCCGTGCCGCGCGATTTTTGCGTGATCTTCATGCGTTGATGCACGCCGAATTTATGCTGTTCATCAATGACGATCAGGCCGAGGTCTTTGAAATTCGCGCCATCCTGAAACAGCGAGTGCGTGCCGATAATAATTTGCGCGCCGCCATTCGCGATGGTTTGCAAAATTTCCGCGCGGTCATTGCCCGTATCACGTCCCGTCAAAGTAATAAACTTAATTTTTAACCGTTCCAAAATCGGCGCCAAGGTTTGCGCATGCTGCCGCGCCAGAATTTCCGTGGGCGCCATAATGGCCGCCTGCCGCCCAGCCTCGACCGCGTTCAACATGGCGAGCAGGGCGATAATCGTTTTGCCGCTGCCGACATCGCCTTGCAGCAAGCGGCGCATCTTTTCCGGCTGTGCCATATCCGCGTCGATTTCCGCGATCACTTTTTGCTGTTGTTCGGTCAGTTGAAAGCGAAGCGCCGCCAACACTTGCCCGCGCAACCCGCCCGGCGGCATCGCCACGCCCGGCTGTTTTTTCTGCGCGCGGCGGATGATCGCCAAGGCCAATTGTTGCGCCAAAATTTCATCATAGGCGAGGCGGTCGCGGGCAGCGTCCGATTTTTGCAGATCGGCTTCGCTGGCCGGTTCGTGCAAAACTTTTAATGCATCGCGCCAATCCGGCCATGCACGTTGCCGCAGCAAATGCTCATCATGCCATTCGGGCAGGGCGGGCGCTTCGGCCAGCACGCCGCGCGTCAATTCTACCATGTAATGATTGGCTATACCCGCCGTAAGCGGATAAACGGGTTCAATCGCATGCGCTGTCGGCTGCGTCGGCGTGATACTATCCGGATGAATAATCCGCCACCGCGCCGCGCCCATTTCGACTTTGCCCACCACCCAGCGCCGCGCGCCGATGGGGAACAGTTTCGGCAGCCAATCGCCTTTGACATTAAAATAAACCAGCTCGATTGGAATTTTGCTGTCATCCACGCATTGAATAGTCGTCGGCTGGCCGCGTTTGGGCGGTTTCAAAAATTGCTCGACGGTGAGGGGGATAATGATGTCTTCGCCCTCACGCGCGCCCAATAAATCTTTGAGCAATTTGCGCTGCACAATCCCCGTGGGCAAATGAAATAACACATCCACCCGCCGCCGCAGCCCCAGCCGCGCCAGCATCTTCTCCCGCGCCGGGCCGACACCGCGGACATAGCGCAGTTCGGTAAAAAGCGGAAAGAGAATATCAGGGGCGCCCGATTTAATCACATATAATTTTTAACTGATACTTATCAAATATCATAGCCGAGCAACAAAAAAAGTAGCGTTATTTTTGATGCAAAAGAATTTATTGTGGTGGTGAAGGTGCCTTAGACGGGTCATATATATCAGGGAAACGCCCCTTATTACGAAGCACAGTTGCAGAAGGAGGCTGGGCTGAGGTCCCTGCAGCCGCGTGAAAGGCTCCCATTAGGGTGTTTATAATTCCGCCCGTTTGCAAAAACAGATCGTTAGCCTTGTTTGTTCCATAAAAACTAACTCCTATTTCGGGAACCTCACCGATCAATCCGGGGTCGCGGTTATTATTTAAATCATCAGACATCATCAAGTCTCCTTATTGTTCATATAGAAAAATAACATATTTTTGTTACAAATATATGAAAAATATGGAAAAACTTTAGAATTTCTGTGATATTGGTATACTGATGGAAAACATTGAAGCATTTCGGCGCAAACTCCGTTTCCGCGCCTGGCATCGCGGCACGCGGGAGATGGATTTGTTGATGGGGCAATTCGCGGACGCGCACCTGGCGGATTTCACAGCGGATGAACTGGCGCAATTTGCCGATATGCTGTCCGAAAACGATCCGGATTTGTATGATTGGTATTGCGGCCGCGCAGCGCCCGCGCCAGAACTGGTAACATCCGCCTTGCAAAAATTCCTGGAACATTGCCGCACGGCAGCCTAAATAACTTCAATGCAAAAGTTGCCGTTTTCCGAAAATTATCTCCCCTGGCACTTACCGGCGGCGGGTGCGCATCTGCACATCACCGCGGACGAAGCAGCGATGCAGCCGCTGGCGGTGCTCATGGCGCAATTCCGGCCGGAATATCGGGTGGTGGCATTTGATGCGTGGGATTGTTTGCCGTACGATCGGGCTTCGCCCAAGGTAGATATTATGGGCGCGCGCGTGGCGGCGCTGGTGAATTTGTTGAATGTGGATAATGCGCCGACGTTGATTATCACCAACATCCACGCCGTCATGCAAAAACTGATGCCGCCGGATATGTTGCGCGGGCATGGCTTGGTTCTACGGGCTGGCGGGCGCGCGGCAATTAAAGACATTCAGAATTATCTGGAAGGCAATGCCTATACGCGCGCGTCCACGGTGCGCGAAGTGGGCGAATACGCGATACGCGGCGGGATTGTGGATTTGTTCCCTTCGGATGCTGAAACGCCGATGCGTATCGACATGTTCGGTGATGAGATTGAAAAGATTCAAACCTTTGATCCGATTACGCAGTTGAGCGTATTGGCGGTGGATGAAATTAAACTGATCCCCGCGCGGGAAGTGATGTTGACGTCGGAAACGATTGCGCGGTTCCGCACGGGTTACCGTGAACTGTTCGGCTCCGCCGCATTGAAAGATCCGGTTTATGAAACCATTTCCGAAAGCCGCCCATTCCCCGGCATGGAACATTGGCTGCCGCTGTTTTATGATCATACGGCGACGTTGTTTGATTATTTGCCGGGTGGCTGTGCTGTCACGCTCGATCACCAATGGGAAGTCGCCGCAAACGAATGGTCGCGCCATGTGCAGGATCACTACGCCGCGCGTCAGGAATTTTTGGGCAAAAGCGGAGCGGTTTACCGGCCTTTGCCGCCTGCACAACTATATTTGAATGAAAAGGATTTTTCCGCTGCGATTGAAAAACGCGATGCCGCCGCGACGGATCCGTTTGATACGGAATTTATTCGCCCGTTACCCAGTTTTGCCGAGGCACGTTCACAACGCGGCGCGCATGTGTTTCATGCGGCGGCAGAGTTTATTCGCGCGGGGCAGGCGGAAGGGAAGTCTGTTCTGCTGGCAGGATATAGTGATGGTTCATTGGAACGATTGGTGCATTTATTTTCCGAACATGAACCGGATTTGACGTTCGCGCAAAATTCCCTTCTCCCTGTAGGGAGAAGGTGGCGCGCAGCGCCGGATGAGGGGAGGGTGGTAAATAAAAACAGTTCTTCAGGCAAAGAAATTTCTAATCCTGAAATCTCCCCTCACCCGCCCTTCGGGCACCCTCTCCCTACAGGGAGAGGGGAAATTTTTTATGCCGTTTTACCCATCGAAAAAGGGTTTATCACCAAAGAAATTATTTTAATTACCGAAGAAAACATCCTCGGCGACCGCCTGGTCCGCGCGCCGAAACGGCGCAGTAATCAGAAATTCATGCAGGAACTTTCCGCGATGCAGCCGGGTGATTTGGTCGTGCATGCGGAACATGGGATTGGGAAATTTATATCGCTTGAGACGATCACCGTCGCGGGCGCGGCGCATGATTGTTTGCTGCTCGAATATTCGGGCGGTGACCGGTTGTATGTACCTGTTGAAAACCTGGATGTTTTGACGCGGTTCGGGCAGGGTGATGCGGGACTGGATAAACTCGGCGGCGCGGCGTGGCAGTCGCGCAAGTCCGCAGTCAAAAAACGCCTGAAAGATATGGCGGACGAGCTGATCAAAATCGCCGCTGCACGGGCGCTCCACACGGCGGAGGCATTGGCGCCACCGGAACATGGGTTTGACGAATTTTGCGCGCGGTTCCCGTATGTGGAAACGGATGATCAGTTGAAAGCGATTGAAGATGTGCTGGGCGACCTGTTATCGGGCCGCGCGACGGATCGGTTGATTTGCGGGGATGTTGGATTTGGAAAAACCGAAGTCGCTTTGCGCGCGGCATTTGTCGCGGCGATGGCGGGGATGCAGGTGGCGATTTGCGCGCCGACGACGTTGCTCGCGCGGCAGCATTATCAGAGTTTTTCGCAGCGGTTTGCGGGGCTGCCCATCCGCATCGCGCAACTGTCGCGCCTCGTGAACGCGAAGGATGCGAAGCAAATTAAAACGGATTTGCGCGACGGTAAAGTTGATATCATCATCGGCACCCATGCGCTGCTCGGCGCGGAGATCGGTTTCAAAAACCTCGGCCTGATGATTGTGGATGAGGAACAGCGGTTCGGCGTGAAGCAAAAAGAAAAACTGAAAGCGCTGAAAAATAATGTGCATGTGATCACGCTGACCGCCACGCCGATTCCACGGACGATGCAGATGGCCTTTTCGGGGATTAAAGATTTATCGCTCATCACCACGCCGCCGGTGGATCGCCTGGCCGTGCGTACGTTCGCGATGGCGTTTGATCCGCTCGTGGCGCGTGAGGCGCTCATGCGCGAACATTACCGCGGCGGGCAGTCGTTTGTGGTGTGCCCGCGCATCAGCGATATCGCCGATATGGAACGCACGCTCGCGGAAATTGTGCCGGAATTGAAAACCATCGCGGCGCATGGGCAGATGGGCCCCACGCAACTCGAAGACCGCATGCAGGCGTTCGTGGACGGCAAGTACGACATCCTCCTCGCCACGCATATTATTGAAAGCGGGATCGATATCCCGCGCGCGAATACGATGATTATTCATCGCGCGGATTTGTATGGCCTCGCGCAACTCTACCAACTGCGCGGGCGGATTGGGCGGAGTAAGTTGCGTGGGTATGCGTATCTGACGTGGCCGCCCGAACAGTTGCTGGCGAAATCGGCGCAGGCGCGGCTGGAGATTATTGCGTCGCTCGATACACTCGGCGCGGGGTTTCAATTGGCTTCGCACGATCTGGATTTGCGCGGCGCGGGGAATTTGCTGGGCGAAGAACAGTCGGGGCATATTAAAGAAGTTGGGATTGAGTTGTTTCAACAGATGCTAGAAGACGCGGTGCGTGATGCGCAAGCGGCGGGCGTCGCGAATGAACGCGCGGCGGAACCGACATCGCCTGTTATCAACATCGGCCTGGCGGTTTTGATTCCGGAAGATTATGTCACAGATTTGAATGTGCGCCTGTCGCTCTACCGCCGCCTCGCGAATTTGGTGGAGGAGGGGGAGATGGACGCCTTCGCCGCCGAACTGCGCGACCGTTTCGGCCCCCTGCCGGATGAGGTACGAAACCTGCTGCAAGTTATGACGCTCAAGGCCCTCTGCCGCCGCGCCCACGTGGCCAAAGTCGACGCGGGGCCAAAGGGCGCCATCCTGCAATTCGTCCGCGACAAATTCCCGAACGTGGGCGGCCTGATCGCCTATATGCAAAAACACGCGGGGAATATGAAGTTACGGCCGGATCAGAAGATTGTGATTACGCGCGATTGGGAGGATGCGGGGGTAAGATTGAAGGGGTTGCGGGCGGTGTTGGGGGATGTTGCGGAATTGTTAAGGTAAAAGTATTCTGCCAGAATATTGCGATGTCAAAAAGACAACGATTGACTGCAAAGCTTTGCAAACAATTAAAGCCTCCCGAAGTTGGGGAAATTTGGATTCCAGACACAATAATAAAAGGATTTGGAATTAGATTGTGGGGAGGCAAGACAAAAGGGAAGTCTTTTGCAATCCGACTCAACGATCGAAGTGGCAAGACAGTTAGAATATCTATCGGCCAAGCTCAATATATGTCATTAAGAATAGCAAGAAAGCTAGCGGCATGGGAAATTAATAGAATTAAACCGCCCAGGAAGTTGAAGCAAAAACCGTTAAGCACCAAAGAAAAAATATTAGCCGAGTGGAAATTAAAAACTGAGGAAATAAGCTTGGATCAGCTAGCGAATCTTTCGATTGAAGTTAAAAAATTGTCTGCAAAATCATCTCACTATTTAAATGAAACCTTGAAAAGGTATTACTTATTCCTTCCCAAAGATTTAGGAAAAAGGCTATTAAAAACTTTATCTGCAGATGAAATATTCTCTGTAGTTTCTATCTTAAATAATAGGCCGGGACAACAAAGAAACCTACGCACTTTTTTAGTATTTATGCTGTCAATAGCCTTTCAAATTTCGAGTAATTTTCGTCAATTATATTTTGATTTTAAAAACTATAAAATCGAACCTTATAGAGAATCTCATAATGATTTTGGGCAAAGCTATACTTTAGAAGCAAAGCATTTTGATGAACTTTTTAAAATTCTTAAGAAGGAAAAAGTATTTACTCAACAGGCAAACTTTATTCAGTTGCTTTTTTGGACAGGAATCCCTTCCAGGCCTTCCAGATTGTTAAAATCCAAATGGGAAGAATTTGGAATTTTATCTAGAAGTAGGTATCCCCGATTATACAAGCCAGAAGTTGTTATTTGGCAGCCCAAACAACGATCTGAATTTAAGACATATGCTAGGCAACGTCATTTAAGTGATGGTGCGAAAGAATTTCTATTACAAATAAAAGATAGAAATGAATTGGAATTCCCGGGGAGTCCTTATGTATTTCCTTCTAAATCCGCAAAGGGCGGCTATATGAC
>Ga0206950_1056_pt1 | contig 27825 bp, 31 predicted proteins | sample Alteio_BWOrgHeat_41_FD_152954 | JGI IMG/M metagenome (GOLD analysis project Ga0206950, IMG submission 152954) | Enriched cells from forest soil in Barre Woods Harvard Forest LTER site, Petersham, Massachusetts, United States -... | ecosystem: Environmental > Terrestrial > Soil > Temperate forest >... | reverse complement strand
GCGATCCCGTAGTGGATGCAATGCGAGGAGTAATTTGTGTATTTGGAGATGATAATGCCAATGTCATAAATTGTCCTTGTTGTTGGATGTAACGTTAATCTACTGCCCGCCGCGCCATTCTTGCAAGTTCTTTTTCGACCAGACGTTCCACCAGGCGAGGCAGATTTTGGTCCAGCCAGGTTTTCAGCATGGGGCGCATCAGGTCTTCGACGACCTGTTCGATCGTGCGCGCGCCGACCCATAGTTGCGCGCCGCTGCCGGGTGCGGGGGTATCAGCGGCGTGGTTCAGTTTGGCGAAAGCCGCCGTGGCGGCATCGGCGCTGGCAGAGGAAATGATGCTGTCGGTGGGCAGCGTTACGGCCGGCGCGGGCGCGGGGACAAAGTTCGAGGCGGTCATGATGCTGTCGATATCAATATCCTGACTCATGTTGCGGTCATTATGGCTGTCTTCCAGGCCCAAGTCAAAATTAGGGTCAAAATTAGGATCAAAAGCTGAATCAACCGTATCCGACGAAGGCAAAACGCCAGCCGGTTCGGCGGCAAAAGCGGAGAGGAAGCGATAAAACTCGCCGGCGGCAAAAAACTGCGGCGTGATGATGATGTTTTGGATACCTGGTTTTCATCTGGCCTCTGACCTTTTTCCACGCTCGGCTGGCCTGAACAGACGCAGGATTTAAAAACGTATTACCCCAACAGTCTTTTGATTACAGGTTTCGACATTATCTTCTTCTGGGTCGCACGGATGATGATGATGGGGCTGTATTTCATGGGTGAAGTGCCGTTTAAAGATATTTATATGCATGCTCTCGTGCGCGATGCCACCGGCGCGAAAATGTCTAAATCCAAAGGCAATGTGATTGATCCCCTGTCGCTGATCGACAGCTACGGCGCCGACGCTTTGCGCTTTACGCTCACCGCCATGGCGGCGGCGGGTCGCGATATCAAACTATCCGAACAGCGCGTCGAAGGTTACCGCAATTTCACCACCAAACTCTGGAACGCCGCGCGGTTCGCGCAAATGAACGGGTGTGTTTATGACAATTCATTCGATCCCATCAGCGTGCGTGAACCGATCAACCAATGGATCATCGACAGCCTGGCGCGCACCGCGCAAAGCGTCACCGCCGCGCTGGAGGAATATAAATTCAATGACGCCGCGAACGCGCTTTATCAATTCATCTGGGGCCAGTTTTGTGACTGGTATATCGAATTGTCGAAACCCGCGCTCCAAACCGAAGGCCATAGCGCGCAACACGAAACACGCGGCACGGTGATGTGGGTCTTGTCGCAAATTCTGCATTTGCTGCACCCCATGATGCCGTTTGTGACGGAGGAATTGTGGAACCAGATGTTCGACGCCGACAGCCTGCTCGCCGCGCGCGCATGGCCCGTATTCGCCGACAATATTTACCAGCCTGCCGCACGCGAAAAAATTGATACGCTGATTACCGTCATTTCCGGCATCCGCGCGGCGCGCCAGGCGTTGAACGTGCCCGCATCGGCGCAAATTCCGCTGCGCGTTACCGGCGCGTCGGATGCGCTGGAACATGAATTGGAAACGGCCTTCCCCATGATCGCCCGCCTCGCGCGGGTGGAGAAAATCAAATTCGACACGAGCCCGCCACAAAAAGGCGAAGCGCAAGTGGCGCTGCCGGACGGTTTGTTACTGTTACCCTTGGATGGTCTCATCGATTTCGCCGCGGAATCCGCGCGCCTGTCCAAACAAGCGGACCGGCTGGCCAAGGAAATCGCAGGCCTTGAAGCGCGCCTGTCTAATCAAGATTTCGTCGCCGGCGCGCCGGAAGAAATTATCGAGGAACAGCGTGAAAAACTCAGCCAGGCGCAGGATAACTACGCCAAGGTCACAAGCGCTATCGGGCAGATTTCCGGCGCGTAAGGCCAGCTACAAGCTTAATACGGCATCAGAATACATAAATTCCAAGCCTTTTTAAGGGATATTCATATTCCTGTAATACAATCCGTCTAATATTTTATTTTAAGGAGAGAATTGATGGTCGGACTTTTTGCGTCTATAGCGGCCCTGCGCCGCCGCCGGGCGGAGAATGAGCAAGCGGATATTCCCAAGGGAAGTGAAACCATTTCCATGGCTGCTATTGACGCGCGGCTGGTTAGAATAAGCATGCAGCACCAACAAGCTATCGCCAATATAAGAAATGATAGTGGCGATTGGTCAGGCAATGAAGTTGAAACCATCATTGGAAAAATTTTTAAAGGGTTGGATTTGCAACCGAAGAAACACCAGGAAAAGGACGGAGAGGTTACAGTGGTAGATGCATATCTTGGAGAAGAGAGAATGGTACGGTTCTACCGATATGATTATTCCGGATATCAGAATCAGTTCTATGACACTTGGTCGGCCTTAATCCTAAAGAATAATCCCCAAAGCGCTAAAACTTTCCAGAATGATTTTGCGAAATCATGCGAAGGATTAGAAAAAGTGTCTGATTGGAAACCTGTGGTTGATGCCGCATACAACGGCTTTGCATCATTTGGAGAAATCAGTCGATTGCAAGAAATGCAGCAATGTTTGGCGGATAAATTCGGCGACGATATCGACAACGCTTGCGTTCAGCACAAGATCACCTGGAATGAATTTGATGATTGGACCAAATTGAAACATCGAATTACGATGGCTGATTTCGAACCCGCGCCGATTAAAACACCGAAAGAAGTTGGTGAATGGTTTACCGTTCTGGTTGCGGCGCTGCGTGTGTCCGACCCTGATAAGGAAACAGTGGCAAGCGCTGTAATTCATCTGTTGGATGAAGGGCTTGGTCAAGATGCGATTATTGCCTCTCTGAAAACCATGGATGGCGGGCCAAACAAACCGTCAAAACTCGCGCAAGTTTATCAAACCATCATGCCGTCCGATCCGACCCGAGGAAACTTGCAGGGCGCGCCGGCACGGGCGCAAGCAGAATTGAGTGGGCGGCCGGTGGTTTCAAGCTCTGTCAGCCCTATGTAATTCTCCGCATCGCTGCGCCAAATCACCTAAGTCTGGCTCGCCACATCGTCGTCGAAATTGAAATTGGTCGCGGTGGCGAAACGCACGGCTTGCTGTTCGATCAATGTCGTTAACTGGCCGAATTTACCTTCACGCACCAGCGCGCGCACCGGATCGCCGAGAGATTTTCCGGATACCAGCGCCTTGACGAACAATTGTTTATCCAGCGTCAAATGTAACGTGGCCAGGAAACCATCCGCCAACAACACGTTACCCGAAACGGCGCTCGTGCGCTGCGACGCCAATGACGCCATGACCTCAATCGCTTCTTCAATTTTCGATGAGTGAATGGTGGCGATGACAAGGTGACCGCGAATACACGCGCGCAATGCTTCCAATGCCGCGCCGGGATCACGAATTTCCCCAACCAGAATATAACGCGCCGCATAACGAAACGCCATTTTAATCGGCGTTTCCCAATCGTCGTTATCGACTTCCATTTGGAAACACAGCCCCTTGTCATACATGCCGGACAAGGGCAATTCAGGTGGATCCTCAATCGTCACGGCGACGTTGCCGTAAAAATCCAGATATTCACGCAGCAGCGCGGAAGCCAAAGTTGTCTTACCCGAACCGGGCGAACCGGAAATCAAAATCAAACCGTAGGAACGGCCCAAGGACATCAGCACCGGCACAAGGCGCGGTGGCAGATCGAGTTCGCGCAACCGCGGGATCATATGAGTTCCCTTACGCAGCACGAACCACGGGCCGTTTACATCCGGCACATAGGCGACGCGGTAACGGATGCCGTCGTATTCCAGACCCAGGTCTTGGCGATTGGCGTTGATCAGGATGCTTTTGATATTTTCCGCATCCATCATAAATTCCGGCGCTAAATGCGCGATGCTTCGGCCACCAGTCGACGCGCGCGGACGGAACCAGGCAAAGCGCGTTTTGCTTTCACCCTCATAGGTAATGGGCAGATAAAGGTCGGAAAAATCCAGTTCAGAAAGGCGCGCCATGTAAGATTCCGCTAGGTTAGCGTGTATAACTTGACAGGCCGCGGCTGACAAGCCCAAAATGGGTTATGGTGTTCGATCGTAACCATGTAAATTTGAACTCGCTTCAGGAAGGCGAGCACCTGATTTATGTGGCCCATTATCATTGGTGGTACATGGCGCAAGCCTTTATTAATTTAATATTATTCTCCTGGTTTTTCGGCTGGGGAATTTACACTTTCATTGATGCGACGATCGAAAAAGCCGTAACCGAAGTGGCCATTACCGACCGGCGCGTGATTTTCAAACGCGGCTGGCTGACGTTACGCATTGATCAAGTCAACATTGACCGCGTGATGGGCTGTAACGTCTTTCAATCGGCGCTGGGACGGGTGTTTGATTTTGGTCAGGTGCGCGTCATCGGCACCGGCATCGGCGAAGTCGATTTGCCGATGCTCATGAACCGTCCGAACGATTTCCGCAAAGCCCTGGATGAAGCGCGCGACCGCCACATGGGCACCATCAAATCGCTGCAGGCGGGGGATTAATCCCCATATTCCAGTTTGGAATAGAAATACCAGAGCTTAAAAAAGGCCATAAGCGTGACGGGGCTAGCCAGATCGTGCCAATCGACGGGCATTGCGCTAAAGATATCTGGCGTCATGGTGGCCCCCAGGAAGACAATTTACCTTTTTATGGTAACCGCCGGACCATGTCAGAAATGTGACGGCTGGATAAAACTTTTGCGAAATTTGACGGATCTGATTTTTTGATGGATTGGCCTTGCCTGAACGCGGCAACTGCGCAAAATACCGGATGGAAAATCAGGAAAAGATGATGGACAAATCCCGCCTCCCCAGCCGTTATGTCACTGTCGGCCCCAAAGCCGCCGCTGCGCGCGCCATGCTGCATGCGATGGGGCTGACGGATGAAGATATCGCGAAACCGCTGGTGGGCGTGGCAACCTGCTGGAATGAATCCGCGCCGTGCAATATTGCGCTAAATGCCCAGGCGGAGATCGTTAAACGCGGCGTCAGCGCGTCGGGCGGCACGCCGCGCATGTTCACGACCATCACCGTCACCGACGGCATCGCGATGGGGCACGCGGGAATGTTTTCATCCCTGCCCTCGCGTGAAGTCATTGCCGACAGCGTGGAACTGTCGATGCGCGGTCATGCCTATGACGCGATGGTCGGTATGGCAGGCTGTGATAAATCCCTGCCTGGCATGATGATGGCGATGCTGCGATTGAACGTGCCGAGTGTATTTCTTTACGGCGGCACCATCCTGCCCGGCCGTTACAAAGACCGCGATTTGACGATTGTAGATGTCTATGAAGCCGTCGGCAAAAACGCCGCTGGGGAAATTGATGATAAAGAACTGCATGCGATTGAATGCGCCGCTTGTCCGAACGCGGGCGCTTGCGGCGGACAATTTACCGCCAACACGATGGCCTGTGTGGCCGAAGCCATCGGCCTCGCTCTGCCCGGTTCCGGCGATCCGCCTGCCGAAAACGATGCCCGCGCGGCGCATTGCGAAAATGTTGGGCGGGCGATTATGCCGCTGTTACAATCAGGTTTGCGCCCGCGCGCGATCGCGACGCGCAAAGCTTTTGAAAATGCCGCGATGGTGGTTTCCGCCACGGGCGGTTCCACCAACGCCGCATTGCACCTACCCGCGATGGCGCATGAAGCGGGTATTGATTTTGATTTAAACGCCGTATGCGAAATCTTCCGCCGCACGCCCTATATCGCCAACCTGAAACCCGGCGGCAAATATGTGATGCGTGACCTTTATGAAATCGGCGGCATCGCGGTGGTGATTAAAGAATTGCTGAAAGGCGGTTATCTGCACGGCGATTGCATGACCGTGACGGGTAAAACGATTGAAGAGAATTACGCGCGCACGGAATTCCCAGCACAAAAACAAGACGTCGTTTACGAAATCAAAAATCCGATTTCACCGACGGGCGGCGTGGTCGGCCTGCAAGGCAACCTCGCCCCCGACGGCGCGATTGTCAAAGTCGCCGGTTTGAAAAAACTGAAATTCACCGGCCCCGCGCGCGTGTTTGAAAAAGAGGAAGATGCCCTCGCCGCCGTCCTCGAACGCAAATATAATGAAGGCGACGTCATCGTCATCCGCAACGAAGGTCCGCGCGGCGGACCCGGCATGCGCGAAATGCTCTCCACCACCGCCGCGCTGGCCGGGCAAGGCATGGGCGAGAAAGTGGCCCTCATCACCGACGGCCGTTTTTCCGGCGGCACGCGCGGCCTCTGCATTGGCCACGTCGGGCCGGAAGCCGCGATGGGCGGTGCCATCGGATTAATCCGTGACGGCGACATAATCACCATCGACGCCGAAGCTGGTACGATTGACGTCGACCTCTCCACCGCCGACCTGAACGCGCGCCGTGAACAATTCAAACCACGCGCGAACAATTACCAATCCGGCGCCCTATGGAAACACGCCCAGCAAGTCGGCCCGGCACACAAAGGCGCCGTCACGCACCCAGGCGCGAAAACCGAAACGCACGTTTACGCGGATATCTAATGCGCCTTGCTTTCATCACCGATGTTCATTTCGGCCGCCTCACGCCCGGCGCGGCGGGAGCTTTGCTGGCGGATTTGCGCGAACAAAAACCGGATTTGATTTTAATCGGCGGCGATGTGACACAGCGTGGGTTTGCGAAACAATATCGTGAATGCCAACAATTCCTTGCCGCCCTACCCGCGCCGTGGCTGTCCGTCATCGGCAATCATGATGTGCCCGCCTGGAATTTGCTTGAGCGTTTTATCGCGCCTTATCATGCCTATCAAAAATTCATTACGCGCGATTTGAATCCGGTCTGGGTCGGTGATCGCGTCGCCATTCAGGGCTTGAATTCCGCCCGCCGCATGATGCGCGATTGGGCGTGGGAGCAAGGCAAGATTTCGGATTGGCAAATCGATTTGGCGGTGAAATTCTTCGCGCAGCATCCGGATAAAACAAAAATCCTGATGACGCATCATCCCGTCGCGCATCCGCCACAAAAAGAAACTAAGATGCTGGTGCATAACCACGAGCACGCATTGAACATGTTCGCCGCCGCGGGCGTGGATATTATCCTCACCGGACACTTGCACCTCGCCAGCGTGCGCGATATTCAGGCCGATGTGCCCAGCCGCCGCAAACCGCTGTGGATGGTGATGGGCGGCACCGCGACGTGCGACCGCCTGCGCGGGGAACCAAATAGTTATTGGATGATTGAAACCAATGTGGGACCGTCTTTTGCCCTGCGCACTTTCAACGGCGAACAGTTTATTTAAATTCCAACCTTCATTGTCAGATTTTTGTTTTTATGCTGACGGCGATCTTGCGCGCCGCCCTTGCGGAAATAACCGCCGCGGTAGGGCTCCACAATCTGATAACCCGCGAGCAATGCGTTGATGGAATGCTCCATCGCCCAGCGCACATCTCCGCCCGAAATCGTCATATGCGCCAGGGTTTCTTCGTCCAAATAATCCGTCAGTTTATTCGCAAGGCCGTCGCGTTCCTTGATAATGCGTTCAATCAAACGGTCGCCGATAATCAGAACGTCATCAATCGCCATCAGCGACACTTCGCGGAAATTTTCGCCGATTTTGCGCGTGATGGGTTTATTGTCTTCGCGCTTGTAAATGATCAGGCTGAAATCGTTCTTTTCCCATTCCTCGGCCAGCTTGGATAAAAACCGCGCGAAAAACGGTGCGAAATCCAATAGCTTGTCTTCCTCGCTGGGGTCGATTTCATTTAGCTCCTGCTCCAAACCGACCAAGAACGCCTGCAACAACGACGTGCGGCTGTCGCCATCGCCGCTTTTGTCATCGTCATCCCAGTCAAAATCGAAATCGTCATCGTCGGACATGAGGGACAAATAGCAATTCCGCCCCTTGTTGTCACGCGAAAACGTGACAATATCAGGCCATGAAAAAGGTCATTTTGTTATTGACTGTGTTGCTTGCCACCCCCGCCTGGGCGGCAAAGGTTAAACCTGCCGCGCCCCCGCCCGTCACGGCGAACGTCCATGCGCAATATGAAATTTATGGCGGCGGTTTTCAATTATTGGATGCGGATTTGGATATCAACGTCGGCGCGCAAAAATACGACGCGCGATTGCGCGCCCGCACGGACGGTTTTTTGGGCCGCGTCGCGCCTTGGTCGGATGATGTGCATGCAGCGGGCAATCGCGGCGCGCGGGAAATGCAGCCTGTCGCTTATACCTCCGCCAACACCTGGCGAGGCAAGGAACGTAGCGTGACATTGGTTTATGATGGCAAAGGCGGCTTTAAATCCAAATTCGCCGTCCCTGCGCCGGAACAGGAAAACCGCGAGGAAGTCGCGCCGGAGCTGACGCGCAACACGATGGATTTGATGTCCGCCACGCTGACACTGCTCCAGCGGGTCACGCAGGGCGAAAGTTGCAATCAAACTATCGCCGTTTACGACGGGCGCCGCCGTTTCAATTTGAAATTTTACGAAGTGCAATTCGAACGCCTGCCGGAATCGCATATCGGCATTTTCCACGGCGCAGCGCGGCGGTGCGACATGACGATCGAACGCGTGGCAGGTTTCTGGAAAAAATTCCAGACCGACTGGACCGAGGACGGCGACGCCAAAATGAAACTGTCATTCTGGCTTGCGCCCATCACGCCGAACGGCCCGCAAATTCCTGTGCTGGCGCGGACATACGGCGCGTTTGAAACCGTCTTTATCCACTTGGTCGGCGGTACGGCGGACGGCAAGAATATCAAGGATTTGATCAATGCCGCGCCCTAACAGAGCGTCACGGTTTGTGAGTTTTCTTGCCTTCCAGCATGCTATGAATAAGCATGACTGAATCAAAACTGGCAGTTGTCATTCTGGCGGCGGGCAAGGGCACGCGCATGAAATCCGCCCTGCCCAAAGTGCTGCACAAAATCGCGGGTTTGCCGATGCTCGGGCACGTCATACGCACGGCGGAAAGTCTGGCGCCGGAAAAAATCATCGTCATCTCCGCGCCGGATCAGGTTAAGCAATTCCGCTCCGTCGTCGGCAAACATGAAATCGTCACACAAGACCAGCAGCTCGGCACCGGCCATGCCGTGCGCTGCGCGGAAAGCGCGCTGAAAAATTTCACCGGCGATGTTTTGGTGCTTTATGGCGATGTGCCGCTGGTACGGGCAGAAACACTCAAAGAACTTTTGCAAAAAAAATCCGGTCATACGGTTGGACTGCTGGCGTTTAAAACGGAACATCCGCACGGCTATGGCCGCCTGATTACCACCGCTGACCGCGTGCACAAAATTGTCGAGGAAAAAGACGCCAGCGCAGACGAACGTGAAATCAAACTATGCAATTCAGGCCTAATGGCGATCTCCGCGCCGCGGCTGTGGGAATTGCTTGCGGCATTAAAAAACGATAACGTGCAAGGTGAATATTATCTGACGGATTTGATCGCTGCCTCCGGCGACGCGGTATTTATGAATGTTCAGGATCGCGGTTGGGCGCATAATGAATTGATGGGGATCAATGATCGCTATCAATTAACCGATGCGGAAAATGTTTATCAGAATCGCCACCGCTGGGATGTGGTGATGGGCGGTGCGACCTTGCAATGCAATTATAGCGTGATTTTTTCGTATGACACGAAAATCGGACAGGATGTGGTGATTGGCGCCAATGTCGTCTTCGGCCCCGGCGTGGTGGTAGAATCCGGCGTGGAGATTTTACCTTTTTCACACCTTGAAGGCTGCATCATCAAATCCGGCGCGCGCGTGGGACCGTTTGCGCGCGTCCGCCCAGGCAGCGTGATCGGCACGGATGCACGGATCGGAAATTTTGTCGAAGTAAAAAATTCCGACTTCGGCGCGGGCGCGAAGGCGAACCATCTATCCTATATCGGCGATGCGGCGGTGGGCGAAAGCGCCAACATCGGCGCGGGCACGATCACGTGCAATTACGACGGCGTGAATAAATATAAAACCGACATCGGCGCGGGTGCTTTTATTGGCTCCAACACTGCTCTTGTTGCGCCTGTTCGCGTTGGCAATGACGCCATCGTCGGCGCGGGCAGCGTGATTACGTCGGATGTGCCGGACCATGCGCTGGCCGTCGCGCGCGGCGTGCAGAAAAATATCGCCGATTGGGCGAAAACATTTTTTAATAAGGAGAAAAAATAATGTGCGGCATCATCGGCGCGGTGGCGAACACGGAAGTTACGCCCTTATTACTCGAAGGACTGCAACGCTTATCCTATCGCGGTTATGATAGCGCAGGCGTGGCGACGATTACGGCCACGGGCATCGCGCGCTCGCGCGCCGAAGGCAAATTGCAAAACCTGATTAACAAAGTCGCGAATGATCCCCTGCCCGGCCATATCGGCATCGGTCATACGCGCTGGGCCACGCACGGCGGGCCGACGGAAAACAACGCCCATCCGCATGCGAGCGACAAGGTCGCCGTGGTGCATAACGGCATCATCGAAAATTACCAGGAACTGCGTGAGGAACTGGCCGCGCGCCAAGTGCGTTTTGAATCCGAGACCGATACCGAAGTCATCGTGCATTTGATCACGCATTATATCAATCAAGGCATGACGCCGGTGGAGGCCTCACGCAAAACCCTGGCCCGATTGCATGGGGCGTTTTCATTAGGAATTATTTTTAAGGGCGAAGAAAACCTGCTCTGCGCCGCGCGGCAGGGCACGCCGCTCGCCATCGGTCATGGCAAAGACGCGATGTATATCGCGTCGGACGCGCTGGCGCTCGCGCCGCTGACGAACCAGATTTGTTATTTGTCGGACGGCGATTTTGCCGTGCTGCACAGCAGCAGCGCGGAAATTTTTGATGCGTCGGGAAACAAAGTCGAACGCCCTATCCGCACCTCCGCCGTTTCCGCTGCCATGGTGGGCAAAGGCGAATACCGCCACTTCATGCTCAAGGAAATTCATGAGCAGCCAGAAGTATTAGGCGATACGATTAACGCGCTAATGCATCCCGGCACGGGCGCGGTTTATCTGCCCGAAATGCAAATTGATTTCGCCAAAATCAACCGCCTGGTGATTGCGGCGTGCGGCACGGCATATATTGCGGGCATGGTCGCAAAATACTGGTTTGAGAAATTTTCCGGACTATCCGTTGAAATAGATATCGCATCCGAATGGCGTTACCGCAGCGCGCCGGTGGAGAAAAACGCGGCAATGCTGGTGATTTCGCAATCGGGTGAGACTCTGGATACGCTCGAAGCACTGCGCCTGGCGAAGAAAAGCGGTTACGCCAGCCTAGGCATCATCAACGTGCCTGAAAGCACCATGGCGCGTGAAGCCGATGCGGTGATTTTCACCAAAGCCGGACCGGAAATCGGCGTAGCCTCGACCAAGGCATTTACGACGCAACTCGCCACGCTTGCCGCGCTGGCGCTGCATGCGGCGCAGGTGCGCGGCACGATTACGGCGGAAACGCAGCGCGCGCTGACAGCGCATCTGCGTGAAATTCCCGCGCTGATGGCTGAGGCGCTGCACGCGGAGGAAGCGATCAAAACCATCGCGTATGACATTCATACCGCGCGCGACATTTTATACCTTGGGCGTGGCACCATGTATCCCATCGCCATGGAAGGCGCGCTGAAGCTGAAGGAAATTTCCTATATCCATGCCGAAGGTTATGCGGCGGGCGAACTCAAGCACGGCCCCATCGCACTAATTGACGAGGACGTTCCCATCATCCTGCTCGCGCCGCCTGATGCGCTGCTCGATAAAACCTTGGCCAATATGCAGGAAGTCGCGGCGCGCGGCGGCAAGGTTTTATTGATTTCCGATGCCGCTGGCGTCGCGCGCGCGCGCGACACCGCCGCCTGGACCATTACCATGCCCGCCTGCGACCCTTTCGTCGCACCGCTGCTCTATTCCCTGCCGATCCAAATGCTCGCCTATCACATCGCTGTGCTGAAAGGCACCGACGTCGACCAGCCGCGCAACCTGGCCAAAGCGGTGACGGTGGAATAATCTAATATGCGCACGCTGGTTGAACCCCGCCGCGTTTATGGCCGGCGCTATAAACCGTTGGGCACCACGCGTCAGGCGGCCATGCAAAAACTGCCGGAAGTTGCGATTAACTTGGATAACGTCATCACTGGCAGCATTGATCCCATAAATCTTTTTCCCGATCACGCACGGCAAAGTATCCATGTCGAAATCGGTTTCGGCACGGGTGAACATTTGGCCGCGCTGTCGGCCGCGTATCCGGATCATGTATTTCTAGGTGCTGAAACCTATCACGCGGGCGTGTCGTACTTGTTAAAACGTATGCAGGCGGATAATCTTTCCAACATTCGTATTTATCCTGATGATGGATTGGCCCTGTTACAGGCATTGAAAACCGCATCGATTGACCACGCCTATCTGCTGTTCCCAGACCCTTGGCCGAAAACGCATCATCATAAACGGCGTTTTGTCCAAACGGAAACCCTGACGGAATTTGCCCGCGTATTATGTTCGGGGGGCACGCTATTGCTCGCCAGTGATGACGCGCCGCTGGTGGCCTGGATGAAGCGTCACATGGCCGAATGCCCGGATTTCGCGCCCGCGCCAAATTATGCGCACCGTCCCCAAACCCGTTATGCCGCCAAGGCATTAGCGGCTGGAAAACCGCTTTCCTACCTGCCATTTATGCGCCGTTAACGCCTGAAATCCGGCATTATTACAATTTATCTTAAATTTTTGGCTTTCATTACGATTTATTTATAATCGCCTGATAGGCTCATATTAATGAAATAAAAACATGGAGAAATGCGATGTTAACTTGGAAAACCTGTGCAAAACTGGCCATTATGATGCCAGCAGAACGCGACATATTTTTTAAGAATGAGCCCCCGCAACCAACCTTGCTGCGTCTCGCCATTCAGGATTACGCCCGCCCTAATTCCCGTCACCGCTATCCCGGCCTGAACAGTACGATTGTGGATGATATCGAAATGGCGATGTCGACCGGCCACCTGGAATTTTCCGCCCTTCTGAAAGCTGCGCTCCAGCGCCATATTCTGGACGCCTTTAAAGGGCAATTTTTGCTTGAGTCCGGCATCAGCCCGATGGAAGCGCGCATCCATCCCGACGCCCTGGCCGGCGGCCTGAAAATGCCGGAAAGTGGCGTCTGGGCGAAAATGGTTGATGAACTGTACAAAGAACGCCCCTGGCCGTGGGATGCGACCAAGGATCAAATCAACAAACAACCAGACTTGCCTGAACGTTTTCGTAAGAAGTCATAAAAAAATTACTTTCAGGGTGGTTGTGGCAGGGTTGCATATATAATTGGACGTGGATTAAAGGAGATTTAATAATGCCAACAGAAATGAAGGACACACATTGGAAAAAAAGCTACGATGGCAAATATGGTGGCCCTTGCGATTTGACGGATCCTGAGACAGTCGCGAAGTTTTTTAAACAGCATTACGATCCAATCCAAGATCGCTCGATGTTCGTGGGATTAAAATATGATACGCATGATGTAATGACTACAACGCTTATTCCTTTGGAATCCGGTGGTACAGTAGGCGAGAGCAGATACATCGTTGGCCTTGTAAAAAACGCCTTCCCCGGACAGGCAGAGGAAATTTTAACAGGTGCAAGAGAGTATTTATTTGCACAAGGCCGTGCAGAGGAAGATAAAGGTTGGAAAGACCGCAATCCTATTGTAATGGAATACTATTTTGCTTTGTCCTGTCAATTGGCCACCACTGCAGGGATAGAAATTACCCCGGAACAAGAAGCCAAAATGAAACAATATAAAATCCCCCCTTCCAGTACTACGGCAGCTAGGGGCAATCCCACCTTCCGTCATATCGGATCGGCTGGTGGCTGGGATTATGCCGGATCCTGATAAATTGACTGAGCCAGTAAATCACGGGGCAATTCTCCAGCTAGCCCCTTCCCCCGCCGCCCCGAAGCATTTATAAATTTCCCTCAGGAGTCTTACGAGGTAAATGGTCGAAGGCGTTGAAGATATCAACCGCGTAATTGGTGAAATCCAATATACGCCCGTGGAAATGCCCGATTGGGTCACGCTGCCGCAGGAGCGGCTGCGCGCCGTTTTGCGCAAGGTGAACGAGTATATCGAACCTGTGCCGTTCGATCCGCCGCCCGCCACAATCGGCCGGGTGCGTGAACTGCCCTTTTACGACGAATACTATATGCTGGAACTGACCAATTTGGTCAGCGTGCCCGCCTATAATAAATACGCCATCTTAAAACCTGGTGACATCAATATCGTCGATTGGACGGTTGAGCCGATCTATTCCGTCAATGAAAAAGCGCCGTTGAAACTGACGCCGGGGAATGTCGTGGCGTACCTGCAATATTTCTCAGAATACGTTTTCACCTCAGACGGCCAGCGGTTTATCATCAACCATCCCGACGAACTCCCGTGGGCGCCCGGCGTGTCGGATGCCCAGCGCGCCCGGGTGCTGGACCTGGTGAAACCCGCCGAATTGACGGGGGTTTATGAAGACGGCTCCTTCCGCGTCGAAGCCACCGACCTGGCGCTTTACGACCTCTATAAAAGCGTGATCTTCGTCACGCCTACGGGTATGGTGGACTGGATCGTCGTCGATAAACTGTCCGAAGGCCTGGAAATCCAGCGCCGTGACTTGTTGGTCTGACCGGTAAAATTTTAGCTTTTATTAAATTTTCCGCAGTGCCCTTGCCGTAAAATGCGGGGATGTCAGATGACATTCATTACGAAATCGGCGTGGTCGCACGCACCATCCATGGCGAAGCCGGTAATCAGGGCAAAGAAGGCATGCAGGCCGTAGCCTATGTAATCAAAAACCGGGCACATAAGCGGAAGATCACTCTTGGCAACGCCTGTCTCGAACACCATCAATTTTCATACTGGAATAAAGACCCGCATGTTAAACCTGTTCCGCCCAAAGTTCTAAAAAGCAAAAGCATGCAACAGGCAATCAAGATTGCCACGCAAATCGTCACCGGCCGCGACCGCAAGGATCCTACGAACGGCGCGACTTATTATTATAACCCCAAACTCGCCCATCCTGCCTGGGCCAAAAAACTAAAACACAAGAAAAAAATCGGCGACCACGTTTTCGGGCAACTGGACGAGCATCCGCGCCGCCGACCGGCACCCACGGCAAAAGCAGAGGCGCCGGACGTTGAAATCACCGTCACCCCGGAACATAGCCACCGCACCCCGCACAGCCGCCATGGCCAGCGGGTGCAATTCGCCGCTAAGCCCTCAACGCACGGGCGCTGCCATCCCGAAACCCGCCAAGGCGTGGCCCGCGCCCATCACCCTGTCACCGCCCCGGCCGCCAAGCATCACCTCCGGCACCACCCCGGTGGCCCGAACGCCTAAAATTGCTGTGATCTGTCAAATTTCTGTAACCACCCCCGGGGTATAATGAAACATGGGTCCCGGGACGCCTGGGCCTGAATAACGTAGCTACAAGGTTTGAATGGCATCGCATATCACTCAGGGCTGTATGGAGTTGGTGAAATCCTTTGAAGGTTTCACGCCCGTCGCCGTGTGGGATTACCATCAATATTCGTTCGGATACGGCACGCGCGCTAGCCATTTAGGACAGCGCATCAGCCCTGCGCAGGCGGAACGCGCGCTGATCTATGAACTGCAAAAAGTGGATAATGAAATCAGCCCGATGATCCAGGCAAATTTATCGGATGCGCAATGGGCGGCTTTGATTTCCGCCGGGTTTAATCTGGGTACTGGCGGCCTGGCGCGCAGCGGGATCATCAATATGGTGAACCAAGGTAATTTCAATGAAGCGGCCGAAAAATTACAGGAGCTTTGCAGAGCCGGCGGCAAGCGGCGCGCGGGTCTGGTTGAACGGCGCAATAAAGAATCCGGTTTGCTGAGCGGCATCGGTAACTTTTTCGGCAACATGGCCAGCCGCGTAACGCAGTGGGGCGAAAACATGATGGGCGGCGTCGCCGCAAATCCGGCCGCGCTGAGCAATTGGGTCGCGGCGAATTTCAGCGGCACACGCTATGTCTACGGCGGTAAAAATGCTGAGACGCAGGGCGGATTGGATTGCAGTGGCTTTGTTGAAAATGTTTTCAACACGTTATTCCACGCGGGCATCAGCGGAGCGGCCAAGGACATGGCTTCGCAGATCGCACATAAATTCAAGCTGCCGGAATGGAATTACCGCGCGCGGCCGGAAATTCCGGCTTATGCGGTGCTGAGCCTGCAATATGCCAGCGGCGATGGCCATGTCGTGATGGTCATGCCGGATGAAAGCGGCCCGGTGGTTTGGGAATCCGAAGGCGGCAGCCGCAATAACGCCAGCCATCCCGGCCGCGGCGTTACCAAAGTGCCTTTGCAAACTTTCCTTAGCCGTCTGAGTTCATCCACTTCGGTGAAGGTGACCGACACGACAAAATTATTCAGCGGCATGAACGCGGGCATGCTGCTCACGCCGGAAATGATGCTGGATGCGTGGGGGGCCAGCGATGTGGAGAAAACAAGTGAGCTTCAAAAAACCCTGCTCTCAGCGGGATTAAACCCTAATGCGGCCATGCTGAACTTCACCACGATGCTGGGACTGAACGGCGAGGCGCTGATCAACCGCAGCACCTTTTTGTACAATCCGGAAAACGGCCAGCCGCCGGTTTTGAATATCGCGCAAGGCATGAACGAAAACTGGACTAAATTCAGCGTCCTTTCTCACATGGCAAAATTGCAGCGCGGCGCGGATTATGGCAAGGTGATGGAAAAGTATATGATAGCCAATCCAGATTTTCTGAAATGGGCGGGGAAACTTCCCGACACTTACGGCCTGAAAGGCACGATTGAAAGAATAAAAAGCCACCATCAAGCGGATATGATCGCGCAATCCGCGCCAAGCTTTGCGCAAAACCGTGGCGATCTGGCGCCCGGCGGCGTGGGCGGGCGGATTACGCCGAATGTTTCAACCGAACAGGAATTGAAAGTGCTGAAACAACAGACCGAATTGCAGCAACAGCAAATCGCCGCATTGGAAAATAAACTCGCGCAGCAACAGGTTCCCGGCGGCGTTGCGGCGAACAATCACTCCGCCTTTAAATCCTAGTAAATCCGGACGCGTGAAGCGTTAATGCTTCACGCCTTTCCAGATTTGCTTTTTCACGAAGTACATAGCGACCGCGAAAAAGCCGAGGAAGATTAAAACCTGCAAACCCATTTTCTTGCGTGTTTCCAGTTCCGGTTCCGCCGCCCAGGATAAAAATTCCGTGACGTCCTTTGCCATCTGGTCTTTTGTCGCCACCGTACCGTCGGCATAGCTTACCAGCCCGTCAGCCGATAACGGCGGCGGCATGCCGATGACATGGCCGGGGAAGTATGTGTTGTAGTACATACCCGTGGGCACTTTAAATCCGGCTGGCGGATCTTCAAATCCGGTCAGCAAGGCGTGAACGTAATCCGCATGGCCTTCACGCGCCTTGATCATCAGCGATAAATCTTTCGGATAAGCGCCGCCATTGGCTGCGCGCGCGGCTTTTTCGTTGGCGAAAGGCGCTTTAAAATGGTCGCTGGGGCGGCCCGCGCGTTCAAACATATTGCCCGCATCGTCTGGCCCATCCTGCACCTGTACTTCGGCGGCCAGGGTTTTGATTTGGTCTTCGTTGTAACCGAGGTCGGCGAGATCACGGTATGACAGTTGCTTCATCGCGTGGCAGGCGGCGCAGACCTGTTTGTAAACCTGATACCCGCGTTGCAGCGAGGCACGGTCATAGGTGCCGAACATGCCGTCCTGCGGCCAATTGACGTGAGGCAGCTTCGCCTCATCCTCCGCCGCGAAGGCAGGAACGGCGAGCATCACCGCGATGAGGATTGCGAATAAGCGTTTCATGCGTCACCTGCCTTAATTGCGGCGATTTTTGCGTCAATTTTTGCCTGCACGTCCGCGTCAATGCTTTCGGGCAGCGGCAAGGTTTTTTCGTTCTTGGACAGCCAGGGCACCACGACCAGGAAATGCACGTAATAATACAGCATCCCCAATTGCGCGACGACGACCCAGGTGAAATGCAGATCGGTGCCGAAAACCGTCACATGATCATCCGGCGCGTGCCCGCCGGCCTGGCCGAGTAAAATCCAAACGACCACCAGCGCCCACATGAATTTTTGATAGACCGGACGGTAATTGCACGAGCGCACCGGATTGCGGTCCAGCCACGGCAACGCGAAGAGCACCGCAATCGCGCCGAACATCGCGATCACGCCACCGAGCTTGGCTTCAATAATCGTGATGTGCGTAAACGGAATACCGATATCCCACGTCACCGCGCGCAGGATGGCGTAGAAAGGCAGGAAGTACCATTCCGGCACGATATGCGCGGGCGTCGAGAGCGGGTTCGCCTCAATATAATTGTCCGGGTGGCCGAGGACATTCGGCAGATAAAACGTAAAGAGCGCATAGATCGCCAGGAAAATCACCACGCCCAGAAAATCCTTAGCCGTATAATAAGGGTGGAACGGCACGGTATCCGCCGAAGTTTTCGGCTCTACGCCCGTGGGGTTGTTAGAGCCCGTCATATGCAGCGCCCAAACGTGCAGGAACACCACCGCGCAAATCACGAAAGGCAGCAGGAAATGGAACGCAAAGAAACGGTTCAATGTGGGGTTATCAACCGAGAAACCACCCCACAGCCAGGTCACAATCGCCTTGCCCACAAACGGGATGGCGGAAAACAAATTGGTGATCACCGTCGCGCCCCAGAAAGACATCTGGCCCCACGGCAGGGTGTAACCGAGAAACGCCGTCGCCATCAGCAAGAGGAAAATCACCATGCCTAAAATCCACAGTAATTCACGCGGCGCTTTGTATGAACCGTAATACATGCCGCGAAAGGTATGGATATAAACCACCGCAAAAAAACATCGAAGCGCCATTGGCGTGCAGGTATCGCAGCAGCCAACCGTAATTCACGTCGCGCATGATATGCTCAACGCTGTCAAACGCGTGCCCCGTGTTCGGATCATAATTCATCGCTAGGAAAATGCCGGTGATGATCATCACAACCAGCATCACAGTGGCGAAGGCGCCAAAATTCCACAGCGCGTTAAAATTCTTCGGCGTCGGAAACTTGCCGTATTCGGCTTGCATCAACGTGAAAATCGGCAAGCGCGTGTCGATCCATTTGATGACGGGATTTTTAAATTCGGAATGATGCAAACCAACCATGGGATCACCTAGCCAATCTTGATGTTGGTGTCAGAAGTAAATTTGTACGGCGGCACCGCCAGATTTTTCGGCGCAGGGCCTTTGCGGATGCGGCCGGACGTATCGTATTGCGAACCGTGGCACGGACAGAACCAGCCGCCGAATTCGCCGCGGTTTTCCGTCGGAACCTCACCCACCGGCACGCAGCCCAGATGGGTGCAAACGCCCACGACCACCAGCCATTCCGGTTTTTGCACGCGTTTGGCATCGGTTTCAGGATCGCGTAATGTTGAGACATCGACCTTTTGCGCCTCGGCGATTTCATCCGGCGTGCGGCGGCGCACAAACACAGGCTTGCCCTGCCACATCACGGTTTTGCCCGTCCCGGCCGGGATATTTGAAATGTCCACTTCGGTGGTGGACATGGCCAGCGTATCCGCCGCTGGTTCCATAGAATCGATCAGCGGCCAAGCCACCGCCCCCGCCCCCACGGCCGCCATCGCGCCCGCCGTCCAATAGATAAAGTCACGCCGCGTCGCGCCGTGTTCCTCGGGGTGTGTGGTATCAGTGCCCATGAGATTCTTCACGATTCAGTTAAGCTGTTGCTATATCGCAAGAATCCGAACCCGTCTAGGGCCGGGGGATAACCTGCATACAGCCCCGCGCATGCGCGCATATTTATTTTTTATTGACTATTTCGTTGCTCTGGCTTAGGTTGCCGCAACCTTAAGAACACAAACTTACTTTCAAGGAGATAACCATGGCAACCTCAAAATCAGCAGGCAATCAAACAGATGCGCCGCAGAAAATTCTAGGAAAAACATCTGCGGAATGGGGCAGTTTCGGGAAAACAACCGGCGTTGTTGTCGGCGGCATAGGGCTGCCCGTCGTGATAGGGATTATGACGGCATCACCGATCGCTGGCATTATTGCCTTTGGGATCGAAGCGGCTGGAGGCATAACTTTTGTCGTCTCTAAAGAAAAGAGAGAAGACCGGGCGAAAGACCGGGCGCGGGAAGCAAGACGCAAAGAAATTGAAGCCGAAGAAGGCATGTCCGCGGGCGGCGGCGGACTAACGTTATAATTAATAACGTTCCGGCCGGATGCTCCGCCTCGCGCTTTATCAGCCTGATATTCCGCAAAATACCGGGGCGATGATCCGCCTGGCCGCCTGCCTGGGCGCGGGGGTGGAGATCATTGAACCTTGCGGTTTTATTCTGGATGATGCCCGCATCCGGCGGGTGCATATGGATTATATCGATTTGGTGAAAATCACGCGCCATGCCGGGCTGGCGGAATTGCGGGCGGCATACCCCAATATAAACGGCGCGCGGCATGTATTATTGGCGCCGCAGGGTGAAGTTTCAATTTATGATTTCACCTTTCGCGCCGACGATATTTTAATCATGGGGCCGGAGAGCAAAACCACCCTGCCTGAACTTATCGCGCATGCGGATGTAGTCTTACGCATTCCAATGATCGCGGGCGCGCGTTCGTTAAATGTCGCCAGCGCCGCCGCGATTGCGCTGGGCGAAGCGCGGCGGCAATGCCCGGTTGATTAGGTCGGCCCCAAATTTTGCCCAGAATTTTGCCGAGGCCGGAAAGAATAATTCACGTCGGCTTTATGGCGTATTTCCGGCGCCGGGGCAGGACCGATCATTTGTTTGACCCACGGCGGCATCACGGCGAAACGAGCAGCAGCCAGTTTATCTAAAGCCTCACGAGCTTCCCTGCTATATTGATCAGCACCCTGGGTAGAATAATCCTGGCTGACAATAAACATTCTTCTCAGATCGCCTTCATCCAAACACGCCATCGGAGATTGTATGTGCCCCAATCCTTCCAACTCACCCACCCTGCCGCGCAATGCGCAGACCGCATCGAATTTCAGTGTTTGAACCATCGCGCCATCCGGATTCAAATTATGCACACTGGCGCTATCATATGGCAGATCCCAATTTTTCTCCACGAAACCTTCACACCATAAATCGGCAGTATTTGGTTTGCCTCCCAGACTGTCCATGATCAGAAAAAGGCCATCCGGGCGTGCATAAATATAAATCGTTTCAATCGCAGGCCATTCTTCTGAATTAAAATATTTCTTTTTCGTACAATCGATTGCAAATTCGCCGACCAATTCGAATCCGATTTCTTCCGCAATCCGGCGATAATTTTCAACTGTCGTATTGCGGTTGGTGTCCCCCGCTTCCAGTAATTCACCATCACGGTCCTTCAATAATTTGGGCATGAGAACCCAATCTGCAAAATCCGCCAAAGCCTGCCGGGAGCGCCCATCTTCGCTGCGGCGTTCAATTTCCGCCATGATCGGGTCTTGATCAAATCTGGTCAATTCCCCCGCGTCTGCAAAAGTTTTTTCAGCCGCCCGCCGTAATCGTTCCGCCGCGTTATTGACCCCGGCTTCACAGATCTGCTGGTCAATGCCGATCGTGTTGCCCGCCTGCCATTGTTTAAACTGTGCTTGCTTTTCAATAAGGTTCATAAATTTTCCTAAAGTTATCTGGAACCACCTTATTAAAAAAGACCGCTATTGTGCAAGAAATTTAATAGTTGCATTACTTTCATGTGACGACTTTTATAGACCCTGGAATCCCAGCCCTGGACGCCCGCTGGCTGCGTGAAGGCGCGCGTGATGAAGCCGAGTTTGCCGTATTCATGCGCCGCCGCGCGAAGGGAGAGCCCGTGCACCGTATCCTTGGCTGGCGGGAATTTTGGGGGATGAAATTCCGGCTTTCCCCCGAAACGCTGGAACCGCGGCCGGATAGTGAGACGGTGATTGAAACGTTATTGTCATCCCGGGCGAGGCGCGCCAGCGCCATAGACCCGGGATCCCAGGACAGTTTAGATTCTTTCTCATCACGGGATCCCGGCTCTGCGCCCTGCGGGCTTGGCCGGGATGACATAAGAATATTAGACATGGGCACCGGCACCGGCTGCCTGTTACTCGCGGCGCTCAAAGAATTCCCCGCTGCAACCGGCATCGGCATTGATGCGGCGGCAGGCGCGGTTACCACCGCACAAAAAAACGCCGCCGAAAATAATCTGCAAAACCGCGCGGCGTTTCAACAACTCGATTGGAACGATACGGCAAAATTAAAATCCCTCGGCGCGTTTGATATAATTATATGCAACCCGCCTTATATCCCCAGCGCCGACATTCAAAATTTGCAAACCGAAGTGCGCGAACATGATCCCCTCGCCGCCCTCGACGGCGGCGCGGATGGCCTCGAACCCTACCGCATCATCGCGCGGCAATTGCACACATTATTAAAACCGGACGGAATTGCGTTATTCGAAATCGGTTACGACCAAGCCGCCGACGTGCGCGCCATTATGTCCGCGCAAAACCTGACCGCCAGCGCACCCCACCAAGACCTGGGCGGCAACGACCGGGTGATCGTCGTTACGCGCCCATAATTCCCTTTACATCGCGGGTGGAAATCGGTTATAAAAGGTATATTGGCGCAATGGCGATGGAAATACCGCCTGAATGTCCCATTTGGACTGGCGCCCAACTTTGCCTTTAGGAGCTTTTGTTAATGAGACCCATGCATAATAATAACCGCCGTGGCGGCGGCGGCGGTAACCGTTACAATAACAACCGTGGCGGCGGCGGATTTAACCGTCATCAGAGCAGCGGCGGTGGCGGTAGTGGCCGTCCGTTGAACCGCAATCACGCTTTTGACAGCGTCAATCCCGGCGGCGGCCGCTTGCGCGGCACGGCGCAGCAATTGCATGAGAAGTATCAAGACCTGGCGCGCGCAGCGCAATCGAGCAGCGATAGCACGCTGGCGGAGAATCTGTTGCAGCACGCCGAACATTACGGCCGTTTGAATAATGAAATCCTGGAAGCCATGGGCTTCACCCCGCGCGACAACAACACAGCAGGCGAGAATGCCGAAGGCGCGCCGCCGGAACTGACGGCCTATCCACCGCACCAGCAACCGCAAGCGCCGCAAATGCCGGCTGAGCAACCATCGCTCGGTGATTTTGAACCGCCAGAATTCCTGCGCGCGCGGCAGCAATAGTATCACTAAAAATCCCCGCGCCATCTGACCGGATAGCGCGGGCTATATATCATAATATTTCGAATAAAAACTTGACGCGCTGCTGTGATGCCCTCTATTTAAAATGAAAATTTAATGTGAGGTCTGATGGAATTCCAATCCGCTGTTGCAAAAATCTCTTTGGATATCCGGCAAAATCTTTTCAGAAATTTGTCCTCTGATGTCATTAAAGAGCTTTATCCTGAATCCCGTCGTGCTACGCATTCCGTGACCATGGGATCATACCTCGCGCCCTGGCAGGACACCGGCCTGAGCCAAAAGCAATTTGAAACCTTCAGTGCGGGTGCCGAGGCATGGAGGGAAGATGATTTTCATTTGCTTGCCGCCGTATCGGGCAGAAGCGTGGAAGAATTAAAAGAAAAATATAACATATTCACCGACCTATCACGCCACACCTTTGATGATCGGCCGCAAGAAGATTTTCTGATTCAAAAACGGCAAGCTTATTTTAAGAGCTTAATCGGCTGGCATGGATATTGCGCCCATTTTGGAACTGCCGGGCTGCCCGCGCAGCCGACCATTCCAGGCGTGGGAATTCCTTACTTCGTTGCAAAAGACGCTTCCACTATGAATGCCACGCTGGGCATAGGGCGCCAGTTTCCTTACTATATCGCAGTTGCTGACATTGCGCGCCGCGCCAAGGTCAGCGCTGGTGATATTAATCTGATGCTCAATTGCCCGGAACGCGTGGCGGTGGAAACGGCTGCAAAAATTTTACAAACGTCGCCCGAACTGGTTGAGACGATCCTCTATGACATCGAACTGAAATCACAACCCGACACGAACCACATGGCGACCGTGCTGCGGGATGCCTTTGCAGCATGCATGAGCACGCTGACTTTTGATCCGGCCGAACATACATTGGTTTACGTCAGTACTTTTTCCTCTCCTGAATTGCAGCAAATAAGAAAAGAAGCGCCGGATATGCCGCCCGACGGCAAAGCCATGGCGAATTTCAAATGCATTCAGGAAACGCACGACTTGACGAAGGAAAATATCCGCCTTCTTACAGATATCTTGCGAAATAACTTGGCGGATATTCCACCTGAAAAAATCTGGCAAGTGACCACAGATTTTATGGCAAAATTCACGCAAGCCATTCAAGTATATGGTGATAGGCTTTTGTCTGAAGATCCATCGGGCATCTCCAGCAAAATTTCTACAACATTCAAAACTGCGCTCAAAAACGCGCATTACAATGACTGGTGGTGCGCGCTAATACGCCGGGACGCGCCGCCTAAACCGAAATGGGATATTTAATCGGAAGTGCGCCGATTAATTTCTCTTTGGAAAAAGACGAATCTGATCTACACTAAAATTCATTACAGATTGGATTTGAAACGTTGCTTGCAAATTCCGCACTGACTTTCTCCCGCTCGACCTTTCCGGCCGCCTCAACTATTCGGGCGGCGTTTTTATTTCCGCCTGCCGTGGCTCACACGGAATTTTTATTTAGAACAACAGACAATCACAATCCGCTCTTTCATCCACCCACTAACTCCCGGAGTGCTTCATGGCAAAATCCCGACGCCACAACTTTGTTGTGCATCAAAACCCGCAACCGTGGGAACAGCATGACAAACAGCGCGGCGTCAAAGGGATTAAGCATAACACCTGGTCGCCATTGCCTGACGAGGACTCGCCAGATCAGAGGGATCCGCGCGACCAGCGGTACGTGCGCCGCGTCAAGCCGCGCAGTGAAAATCAGGAGCAATTCCTCACGGCGATTAATAACAAGCCGCTTACCATCGCCTTGGGCCCCGCTGGGACTGGCAAAACTTACCTCGCCATCACCGCTGCCGTTGAAGCGTTCGAAGCCGGCACCGTCAGCCGCATCGTTCTAACCCGCCCTGCGATTGAGGCGGGAGAAACGCTGGGGTTTTTGCCCGGTGATTTGGAAGAAAAAATGGCGCCCTACTTGCGGCCTTTGTTCGACGCGCTCGGCGAACGCATGGGCAGCAAGCGTTTGAAAAAAATGATCCAGGACGGCGATATTGAAATCGCGCCAGTTGCCTATATGCGCGGCCGCACGTTGAATAATGCCTTCGTCGTCATTGACGAAGCGCAGAACTGCACCTATCCGCAACTCAAAATGCTGCTCTCGCGCCTGGGCTGGCATTCCAAAATGGTGGTGACGGGCGACCCGGATCAATCCGACCTTCTCACCGGCATGTCCGGCCTGTGGGAAATCGCGCGGCAACTCGGCGGCATCGAAAACATCGGTATCGTGCGATTGAACGAAACCGATATCGTCCGCCATCCATTGGTGGCGGAAATTATTGAACGGCTGACCTGATTATATTTATGCCGGAACAGCAGCCGGAGCGCCGCGTCTGGCCTCGGCTTCAAGCCGCTGCGCTTCTTTCTGCCCGCCTAATTGGAAGGGATAGAATGCCGCTTTCGCCTTGGGATCATGCGTGTCTTGAACGACAAAAACCTGATCTTCATCATCACCGGGTTTCAAGGGAGATAGCTTGCCAAAAAGCTCATCCATGTCAGCCTCGCTGACCAAAAGATTACCGGCCTTGGCCGCATCGTGCAGAGCATGACGCGCGCGGCGTTGTTTCGGACTGAATTTTAGCGCTGAGTCCAATAACGGCACCCCAGCAGCAAAACCAAGAGCCACAGCTGAGATAAGACCCGCAATATCCAATACAACCCCAACCGGAGTAACAGGGAGCGCCGCCACAATCGACATCGCAATCCCGCCTGCCATTATTGCTGAACCCATAGCCGTGAAAAAACCGTCATTATTATAACGATCCATCGTGTCAGGATTAGACGAGACATCGCCGATATCCGACAGGGCCTTGCCGACTGTCTCATTATTCATCTGGTTTTTATCTCTCACCGCTTTCTCCTTTAAAGTTATAAATTTCCCTTAATCATTACATTCGCAAAGTAGCTCCGATTTTTGGCGCCCGCCCCTGTGCTTCCGCAACCAGCAGGTCAGCCTCCTCCATCCCGCCCAATTTTCCGGCCCCAAATGTCCACGAAACTGCGCGCGGCGTCTGTTTATCTGTTGGCGGCTGTTTATCTATTATAGTAAAACCGTATCCACGGCTTTTACCATGGCGGTCGATAACAAGCTGCTTCTGCACATCCAGATCTCCCGCCTTGGCCGCATTATGCAAAATTTGACGTGCCAGGCGCTGCTTAGGAGTATGTTTTCTTTCCAGATCATATATCGCGTCTGCCATTTTAGAAGTAGATGCGAGCGGGGTTAAGCTGCCGGCCATAATTGCCGCGAAACCTAGGATTGGCCCCGCAACCGGACCCGCCGCCAAAAGCAACCCGCCAAGCGCCAATCCACCGCCGATCTCAGCGGCAGCAGCAAGCAGACTTAAACCAGCATATTTAGAGTGATAATCCCCAATCGTTGCCAGCGCTTCGTTTACCGTTCCCTCGTTATTTTCAGCTTTTTTCATGGTTCTTTCCTTTAAAAATTGCTTGGATTTTTTCTTCGATCATTACATTTGCAAAGCAGTCCCTCTTTTCGGCAGATTCCGCGGTGATTGCGTCCACCCCTGCGCTTCCGCAACAAGTTGCTGCGCCTCTTTCTTCCCGCCTAATTGCTCTGGATAGAAGGCTGCTTCTTTCTTGGAGTCATGTTTATCCTTAACAAGGATTACCTGAGCATACTGATTATACTGATCATCAGATTGCGCGTTATATACATTACCATAAAGGTCCATGAAACCTTCCCTAACCGCAATATCTCCGGCCTTGGCCGCGTCGTGCAGCACATTACGTGCATGCTGCTGCTTTGGATTAAACTTTTCCGCCAAGTTCACCAACGGTTCACCAGCGGCGGCACCAAGCCCCCCAGCTCCTATAAAAATCGGAACAGACATCCAGGGAGCAGTAATAGCTATAATCGGCACGCTAGCCACAATTGCCGCAGCCGCTAAGCCGTAAAGTGCAAGTTGCCTAATGTCATTATCATCCTTCATCGTGCCATAATCAGAATTAAACGAGGCATCGCCGATTTTTGAGATGGCCTGCTCTACTGTCATGCGTTTATTAGCTTGGTTCATATTTTTCATCGTTTTATCCTTTTAAAAAATGGTTAAATTTATATTAACTCAACTAATTTTGAGCCTGCATAGAACCTATCACAATCAAAAAAATAATGCAAAAAATTTTGGTATGATTCATAAAAACTTCATAAATCTGTAATACAAGAGTCAAATATGCGGCGTAATCTCCCGTTGCGTGATCAAACGCGCGATGCAGACATATTATATATGGTGAGGAGGCGGTAAAACTGTGTTGCAAATCGTTATTTTATTTCCAACCTCCGTTTCCAGCATTGCCAGACGCTATCCGGCTGGCTAGCCTTTCCCCGGAGAATCGTTGCCATGGCCCAAAACCCGTCATCATCCAAAACCCTGGCTGCGTTGATCGCAATTATTATTGCGGTTGGCGCCATCGTCGCGATTTACTGGTTCATGGGCAACGACACAGGCGCGCCGGGCAATGCGGCTGCGCCCGCGACAAATGTCGGCGTCGCCACAGGTGATGTGCAAGTCGGCGCAACGCCCTATCACCTCACTGATATGAACGGCCAGGCGCTAACGCAGGACAGTTTTCCTGGTAAATATAAGGTCGT